>ERZ1027150.112-NODE-112-length-71217-cov-11.953571_pt1 | contig 71217 bp, 54 predicted proteins | sample MGYA00519276_ERZ1027150 | MGnify/ENA primary metagenome ERZ1027150 (study PRJEB26926, sample SAMN06164860) | human gut metagenome | biome: ENVO:00009003; feature: ENVO:2100002; material: ENVO:00002003 | host: Homo sapiens | place: USA | collected 2012 ... | reverse complement strand
CCCGTACGGCAGTTTAGCAAACTGCTGGTTTCAGCCACTCACCCAAACTTCCAATCTTCTTTGGGAACGCATTTTCTCTCAAATGCGGTGCAAAGATAGAGCGAGTTTTTGAGTTGTGCAAACTTTTGCCGAGATTTTTTCACAAACACATTTTACTTCCAGCTTTATTCTAAATCTTATACCACTTTGTAATTAATGCAAAATAATAATATACCACAAACTAGGTATTGTACAAAACGAGGTTTTTCACTACCTTTGCACTCGGTTTAGAAAACCACATTTACATAACTTTTTAATATTTCAAATTTATGGCAATGAATTTTAAAGAAGGTCGTTGGAACCATGAAATCAACGTCACCGATTTCGTAAAGACAAACATTACGCCTTACGAGGGCGACGCTTCATTCCTGGCCGGTCCTACTGAACGCACAAAAGCTGTTTGGAACAAATGTTTGGAAGCGCTAGCTGAAGAACGTGCAAACAATGGTGTACGCTCACTCGATCCGTCCACAGTATCAACCATCACTTCTTTCGCACCGGGATATATTGATAAGGAAAACGAAGTCATTGTCGGCTTGCAAACTGACGAAGTGTTGCGCCGCGCAATCAAACCTTTTGGAGGTATCAAGGTAGTAGAAAAAGCTTGCCGTGAAAACGGGGCAGAAGTTGACCCGAAGGTTAAAGATATTTTTACACACTATCGCAAGACTCATAACGACGGAGTTTTCGATGCATATACGGAAGAAATCCGTTCTTTCCGCTCACTCGGCTTCCTGACCGGACTTCCTGACAACTATGCACGCGGACGAATCATCGGTGACTACCGTCGTCTGGCACTGTATGGTCTGGACAGACTGATTGAAGCTAAACAGAATGATTTACGTCATCTGACAGGCCCGATGACCGATGCCCGTATCCGCCTTCGCGAAGAAGTAGCTGAGCAGATCAAGGCGCTGAAGGAAATCAAGGTCATGGGAGAGCAATACGGTCTTGAACTGGGACGTCCGGCTCACAATGCGCAGGAAGCTGTTCAGTGGGTATACATGGCTTATCTGGCTGCCGTAAAAGAGCAGGATGGTGCAGCCATGTCATTGGGTAACGTATCTTCTTTCCTAGATATTTACATTGAATACGATATGGCTCATGGCCTGCTCGATGAAGCACATGCACAGGAATTGATTGACCAGTTTGTCATCAAACTGCGTATGGTACGCCACTTGCGTATGCAGGCTTATACCGATATCTTTGCCGGCGACCCGACATGGGTTACAGAGTCTATTGGCGGACGCTTCAACGACGGACGTACAAAAGTAACCAAGACTTCATTCCGTTTCTTGCAGACATTGTATAACCTCGGTCCTTCACCAGAACCGAACTTGACCGTGCTGTGGAGTCCGGAACTGCCGGAAGGTTTCAAGAACTTCTGTGCACAGGTTTCTATTGATACATCTTCTATCCAGTACGAGAACGACGACCTGATGCGTGAAGTACGTAACTCTGACGACTACGGTATCGCTTGCTGTGTATCTTATCAGGACATCGGCCGTCACATCCAGTTCTTCGGCGCACGCTGTAACCTGGCCAAAGCATTGCTGTTGGCTATTAACGGCGGACGTTGTGAAAACACCGGTACACTGATGGTAAAAGATATTCCGGCATTGAGCGGTGATGTATTGAATTTTGAAGAAGTACTTGCCAACTATAAGAAGGTGCTGAAAGAAATGGCACGCGTGTACAACGAAGCCATGAACATCATTCACTACATGCACGACAAGTATTATTACGAAAAGGCTCAGATGGCTTTCGTAGATACTGACCCGGTTATCAACCTGGCTTACGGTGTAGCAGGTATGTCTATCGCTGTGGATTCACTTTCTGCCATCAAGTATGCGAAAGTAACAGCTCGCCGCAATGACATCGGACTGACAGAAGGATTCGACATCGAAGGTGAATTCCCTTGCTTCGGAAATGACGATGACCGTGTAGACCACCTGGCAGTAGACTTGATTTACTACTTCGACGAAGAGCTGAAGAAATTGCCGGTTTACAAGAATGCCAAACCGACCTTGTCTATCCTGACCATTACTTCAAATGTAATGTATGGTAAAAAAACAGGTGCCACTCCAGACGGCCGTGCCAAAGGTGTAGCATTCGCTCCTGGAGCTAACCCGATGCACGGACGCGACAAGAACGGTGCCATTGCTTCTCTGAGCTCTGTAGCTAAATTGCGCTACCGCGACTCACAGGACGGTATCAGTAACACCTTCTCTATCGTACCGAAATCTTTGGGAGTAGATATGGAAAACCGTATCGAGAACCTGGTAACGATGATGGACGGTTACTTCGTGAAAGGTGCACACCACCTGAACGTAAACGTATTGAACCGGGAAATGCTGGAAGATGCCATGGAGCATCCGGAAAAATATCCTCAGCTGACAATTCGTGTATCTGGTTATGCTGTAAACTTCATCAAACTGAGCCGTGAGCATCAGCTGGAAGTAATTTCACGCAGCTTCCACGAACGCATGTAATTTTTAGTGCAAAGAGCATATTATTTCATTGGACACAAACTACCCGGATTTCAGCCTGGTGGTTTGTGTCTATTATTTTTTATTATATCATGATTAGAGTACATTCATACGAATCATTAGGCACTTACGACGGTCCGGGAATACGTCTAGTCGTTTTCTTGCAAGGCTGTAATTTCCGATGTCTCTACTGTGCCAACCCCGATACCATTGACGCCAAAGGAGAAAGTAAAGAAACCGCTCCCGAAGAGATTCTCAAAATGGCTGTAAGTCAGAAACCTTTTTTCGGGAAAAAAGGAGGTATTACTTTTAGTGGAGGAGAACCGACTTTTCAGGCCAAAGCCTTGATTCCCTTATTCCGCATGCTGAAAGAAGCGGGCATTCATATCTGCGTGGACACAAATGGAGGAATCTGGAACGAAGATGTAAAGGAACTGCTTTCGCTGGCAGACCTCGTACTACTTGACGTAAAAGAATTCAATGACGAACGCCATAAAGCACTCACTGCCAGAAGCAATGCACAGACCCTGAAAACCGCTGCCTGGCTTGAAGAAAATCAGAAACCGTTCTGGCTACGCTATGTATTGGTACAGAAATACAGTTATTTTAAAGAAGACATAGAAGCACTTGGTGAACATTTCAAAAATTATCGCATGATTGAACGTGTTGAAATACTCCCCTATCACACCTTAGGCGTACACAAATACGAAGCTATGAAACTGGACTATCAGTTGAAGGATGTGAAACTCAACACGCAAGCGCAATTGGACGAAGCGAAAGAGTTGTTCGAAAAGTATTTCAAGACGGTTTACGTAAACTAACCAATTAGTTTACAAAGCCTTATTCATCCCAGTACTCCTTAAGAAGTACTATAGTACTTTCAAGCAAGTACTGAAGTACTTCCCCGGCAGTACTACGGTACTTTTTAGAAAGTACTGAGACTATTCCTAACCGCGTAAAACAGAAAGTCACAACTTTTTCTGAAAAAATTTATCATCTCCATGCAGTAATTACATATATGTTTCATTTATTAGTCAAACAACAAAAAACAATAAGACTATAATTACTATATGGAAAAAATAAGGTTAGTGAACAGTACCAAGATGGGAAAAGAAAATTCAAAAAGAATTTCCAGCAAACAACTGGAAGCAAAAATTACAGCTTTCACCATTATATTGGCTGTAATCGTCATGAATATATTGTGGTGGACAGGTACCCAGTTCTTGGAGTTGAACAATAACCACAATATAACAGAAACCGCAAGGCCCTTTAGCCAACAGGCCATGCAGCACGAATAACCCTTTTCAGGAGAAAAGGCAAAAAAGAAGTCCTGGCATCTCAATTCAAAATGCCAGGACTTCTTTTTTTGTATTCTATTTGCATCTACAGCAACAAGACTGTCAGTTCACGAGCTCCATGTGCTCCCATTACCAACGCTTGTTCAATATCTGCAGTTTTTGAAGGACCTGAAATGAAAACGCCGTAACCATACTCTCCTGTATCTATTTTCTGATAAGCTTCATGCATGTTGTTTACCAGATTTCTCCGGTCAAGCAAAAGAATTAAAGCTTCAGAAATGAAATACACCGCACGCTGTTCCACATCCTGCTGCACCCAGACAGCCCCATTTTCACACACTCCGACACATCCGTCCACCACAGCCAAATCCGTGCCATCCAAATCGGCAGAAGCAGCCACATCGTCAGGATGAAAAGTGGCACAAGTAATATTTTTCAGATTGGAAGCGATGCGTTTGGCATCCGGATACAATTTACGAACCAACGCGTTGATGTCTTCTCCCTCATTGACTATCACCACACGTCCACCGACCTCTGCCACAACCTTACAGAATTGTGCTACCGGATCAGCATACGTAATTGCTCCTTGTTCCAATGCAGACAAGTCTGGCTTTTCATAACGCACTCGTGTATTACGACGTATGTTCTGCAATATATCTTCTCTACTACTCATAGCTTCCCTATTTTACTTTACCCTTTTTCCACATTTCATTAAAACTTTCCTTGGCAAACTGCGGCATTTCGTGTTCTTTTCCCCAGTCATTCAATCCATTGTACACCAGTGAACGAGGGAAGGAATTAACCCATGATGCCCGTGCCAGAGCCAAATTAAATAAAGACGGATGTTCCATCAGTACTTTCATTCCACCCGACATCAAACGCTTGGACGAGCTGGCTACTCCCAAATCATCCAACCTCTGTCTCCAGCGATAAATCTGGTCTGCCAAGTCTACTTTTGCCGGACACACATTCTGACAAGAGTAGCACAGAGAACAAGCTGACACATTATCATAATAGTGCAAAGGTGCTTTCAGCATTCCCAAGTTGATACCAATCGGACCCGGAATAAAATAAGTATAAGAATATCCGCCAGAACGACGATACACCGGACACGTATTCATACAAGCTCCACAACGCAGACAGTTCAGCGTTTTCACATGCTCCTGATCGGCCAGAATATTACTACGTCCGTTATCTACGATAATGATGTGCAGTTCACCTCCTTTGCGGGGTTTACGATAATGCGAAGTATAGGTAGTGATGGGTTGTCCGGTACCAGAACGTGCCAGCAAACGGGTAAATACGCCCAACGCTTCACGGTCGGGTACAATCTTTTCCAATCCGAAAGCTGCTATCTGTAATTTAGGTTGTGAAGTACCCATATCCGCATTACCTTCATTGGTACACACCACAAACTCACCCGTAGAAGCCACGGCAAAATTGGCCCCCGTCATGGCAGCTTCTGCTTCAATAAACTTATGACGCAGATTCTTACGCGCCGCATGTGTCAAATAGGTCTGATCATTGTTACCCGGCTCCGTGCCCATTTCTTTCACAAACAGTTCACCGATTTCCTCCTTCTTGATATGGATGGCTGGCACCACAATGTGACTGGGTTTCTTATGCATCAGTTGAAGGATTCTTTCTCCCAAATCGCTTTCTACCACATCAATTCCTTTCTGAATCAAGAATTCATTCAGTCCGCATTCTTCGGCCAGCATCGATTTACTCTTGATAAAGCGATGCACATTGTGTCCGTGCAGAATATTATAGATTATAGAACAATACTCATCGGCATCTTTTGCCCAATACACATGCGCCCCGTTTGCCTGTGCGTTTTTTTCAAACTCCTGCAAAAGCAAATCCAGGTGACTGTTGCTATACATCTTGATGGCAGAAGCCATGTCGCGCAACTGTTCCCATTCCGGTACCTCCCGGCTAATCTTATCTCGTTTGGCACGCATCATCCACAAAGTCTGGTCATGCCATCCCGCCAGTTCCTTATTTTCCTGAAACTTTTCAGCGGCTTTTGAATGTTTCGTACTCATAGTCCTGCAGCTAAAACTTCTACAATATGAATAGTTTTGATAGGCAACTTCTCTCTGGCAATTATCCCGCTCTGATGCATCAGACAGGAGCCATCGGCACCTACGATGTATTCTGCGCCCGTATCCATGTGACGTTTCACCTTGTCACGTCCCATCTGTCCGGATACGGCATGTTCTTCTACCGCAAACATACCTCCAAATCCACAACACTCATCCGGTCTTTCCGGCTCTACCACTTCAATGTCTTTCACCAAGGAAAGCAAATCACGAAGCTTATTATAATACGGGATATTCAATTCACTCGGTGAAGAAAGATGCATCAGGCGTACTCCATGACAACTGTTCTGGATACTGACCTTGTGAGGGAAAGAAGCCTGCAAGGAAGTGGGTTTCACCACGTCATGAATAAATTCGCAGATATCATAAATTTTGCCCTCGCTGGCACAACGATGAGGTTCCTTGGCTAATAACTGTCCATAATGATCACGCACAAATACCACACAGCTGGCTGACGGGCCTACAATGTAATCATACTGTTCAAAAAGACGGTCAAAACGTTTGGCCAATTCTACTGACTCTCCTTCAAATCCTGCATTCGCCATCGGTTGTCCGCAGCAAGTCTGGTCTAGCGGATAATCCACATCCACTCCCAGGCTTTTCAGCAACTTAAAAGAAGCCACTCCCACCTGTGGATAAACGGCATTGATATAACAGGGAATAAATAATCCTACTTTCATATACTAAATCTGTTATTCGTCTTCTTTCGAGCAAAAGTAAAAGGTTTTCTCCGGAAATAAAAGCTTTATTCCAGATTTTGAAAACGATTTAAACCACCGTAACAAAGTGTAAAAAATGCGTGCGCCCCGCGAATCACTTCGCAGGGCGCACCCAACTAATAACTAACTTCTTTTACTTTTGTGGTTTACGTAATTTCTATATGACTAACACTGCAAAGATAGGCGTTAAAGCCTGTTCCTGCAATACCTAAATATAGGTATTTTAGAATTAATCCAAATAACAGTCTATCTAAAGATTCATTTTCACTTCACTCAATTCCACTAACTTATTCACGATAGCATAAATGGTCAGTCCGGCAGCCGAGTGAATCTGTAATTTTCGGGTTATGTTCCGGCGGTGTGTAATGACCGTATGTACGGAAATATAAAGTTTTTCGGCAATTTCCTTATTGGTCATTCCTCTCACCACGCAACCTACGATTTCTTTTTCCCGCTGACTCAATGAATCCTGGTCGCTTTCTTCCTCATCCGCCACGTTCATCAGCAACGAAATTTTATGCGACAAAGAATCCACGTCGTCAAATAAATTGACCGAGTCATCGTAGCCTTTGAGCTGGTTGGCATCCACCATCGTGTAAATCAGCGATACGAATTTCATGGCAGCTTCCGGATATTCCTGCTTGAAAGCAGCCACATCGAACCATCCTCCAAACTGAGGGTTTATAATCAAAATTTGTGGAGTATGTGCCTCCATACAATGCTTCAAGCCATCTTCTGAAGAAACCTCGATTACCTGTACCGGCAAATCAGGCAGACGCCTCAACACAGACACGAGTCCGCTGCGAATAATCATCGACGTATCTGCCACAGCAATGTATATTGTTTCCTGCGGTTTCATTTTATCTCCTTTTCCAACTCCATGATTGCGGGCACGAAGATAAAGTCTTCCACCCGGTTGTGCGAAGCCAAATCCTCCTCACAACTAAATATATCGAACAAGGTAGCATTCAGCAACTGATTGTCCCCACCCGACGGATAATATTTGATAATGATATTTTTCAGTTCAGTCAGCTTGGCATTAATCTGGTCATGATGACGGGCGAAAACCCCGATACTGTAATCCTTCAGTAATTCTCCCTTCAGCAAATGTTCCACATAAGTAAACACCTTCTCATTCTCATACTCCATGTGTTTACGCACTTCGTGTACATACGCATCGAAAAACTTCACAATCAGAAAAGCCACTTCGTTCTCCGATGAACAGTCGATTGCTTCTATGAGCTTCCGACGGATAGTAGGCAACTGGAAATCCAAAAAATAAGAATGAGCCCTTTTGAGATATTCCATCAGTGCAGGAATGGAAAGCCCCTGCAAATGATCGTGAATATGATTACTTTCCTCGCCCAGGAAATTGACCACTATCAGGAATGTATTGCAATCCACCTGATTCATGTCGCACACTTCTTGCACGGATTTGTCACCAAACCCTAACGAGATACCAAAGCGACTCATCACCTGCAGAAGGGCGTAGTTCTCACAAATCAAATCGCCCATCTTGTCGGTAGGCTTATACATTCGCGCAGTATTGTTACACATAAATATCGTATTCATAAATTCACATTGCAAAATAAGAGAATCCTTTCAAGACCCGCAATCACCATTTGTAGGTATATTGTCTGAAACGCATCTGTCAGGCAAAGATAAGACAGGCACTGCATATTTACCAGCCGAAAATACACAAAAATCCCTAAAGAAAAGAGAGAAAACGAGCCATCGTATCCAGAAAAAAAATACCTTTGTTACATAAACTTTAAAATTATCATATTATGTATACCATACAGACCAACGCTTCCGGCACACGCAGCATGGAAATTTCTGAAAAGCATCTGGAAACTATCGAAAAATATTCGCTCTTCCAACAGCTTATTGACAGCAACGGAATTGTGGACGAAACCGTACTTGATAAACTGAAACTGAACATTCGTTCGCTTATTGCATCCATGGAAGAAAACAGCAAGGACTTGCTCGACCTGTGCATTGATGTGATTTATCACAACAACATGAAAGCGTTCGGTTTACACCAGCTCATCCTTCTTTATATCAAATGGGAAAGAGAAAAAGAAGAGAACGAGGAAAAAGAAGAAACGGAAGAAAACCACAATTAAAGAAACGCCTTGAAAGAATACAAGCTGACCGACTGGTTGCCTACTACCAAGAAAGAGGCTGAACTGAGGGGATGGAACGAACTTGACGTCATCATCTTCAGTGGAGATGCGTACGTGGACCATCCATCTTTCGGTGCTGCCGTCATCGGACGAATGCTCGAGGCCAAAGGACTGAAAGTAGCTATCATCCCCCAGCCTAACTGGCGCGATGACCTGCGCGACTTTAAGAAATTAGGAAGACCAAGACTGTTCTTCGGCGTATCTGCCGGATGCATGGACAGCATGGTCAACAAATACACTGCCAACCGACGGCTGAGAAGCGAAGATGCCTATACGCCCGACGGACGCCATGACATGCGCCCGGAGTATCCCAGCATTGTCTACACACAGATTCTGAAAAAACTGTATCCCGACGTACCGGTCGTTTTAGGCGGTATCGAAGCTTCCCTCCGGCGCCTGACACACTATGACTATTGGGAAGAGAAATTACGTCCTTCCATCTTAGTAGAATCAGGAGCCGACCTGCTTATTTACGGCATGGGAGAAAAACCCATTACGGAACTGAGCGAGCGCTTGCTTGAAGTAGAAGGAGAAGTTCATGCTGGAGACTTGCCACACGACATTCCACAAACAGCCTACCTGATTTCACAGAAAGAGGTAGCCGCTCTGCCGGAATATCCGAACGGGCAAGGCGACCTGACACTCTATTCGCATGAAGAATGCCTGAAGGACAAGAAAAAGCAAGCACAGAACTTCCGGCACATCGAAGAAGAATCCAACCGCTATGCGGCAGCCCGCATCCTTCAGCAGGTAGGAAAGCAGACGGTGGTAACCAACCCGCCCTATCCTCCTATGACACAAGGAGAACTGGACATGTCGTTCGACCTGCCTTACACCCGTCTTCCGCATCCTAAATACAAAAACAAGCGGATTCCGGCCTATGAGATGATTAAATTCTCTGTCAATATCCACCGGGGATGCTTTGGCGGATGTGCTTTCTGTACCATCTCGGCTCATCAGGGAAAATTCATTGTCAGTCGAAGCAAAGAAAGTATTCTCAAGGAAGTGAAAGCCATCGCTGAAATGCCCGACTTCAAGGGGTATCTGAGTGATTTGGGAGGCCCCTCGGCCAATATGTATCAGATGGGAGGAAAAGACACGGCTCTTTGCCGTCGCTGCAAACGTCCGTCGTGCATTCACCCGAAAGTCTGCCCGAACCTGAATACCGACCACCAGCCGTTATTAGAGATATACCATGCGGTAGACAGCTTGCCGGGCATCAAGAAAAGCTTTATCGGCAGTGGAGTGCGTTACGACCTGCTTCTGCACCAGAGCAAAGATGCAAAGACCAACCAGAGTACCAAGGAATATACTCACGAACTGATTACACGCCATGTAAGCGGACGACTGAAAGTAGCTCCGGAACATACCAGCGACAAGGTGCTGTACCTGATGCGTAAGCCACCGTTCGAACAGTTCTACGAGTTCAAGCGTATTTTCGACAAAATCAACAAGGAAGCAGGATTAAGACAACAGATTATCCCCTACTTCATCAGCAGTCACCCGGGCTGTACGGAAGAGGACATGGCCGAACTGGCGGTCATCACCAAGAAACTGGACTTCCATCTGGAGCAGGTACAGGACTTTACGCCTACTCCCATGACCGTCTCTACGGAAGCATGGTACACAGGCGTACATCCCTACACGCTGGAACCGGTATTCTCGGCCAAGACCCCTCGTGAAAAACTGGCTCAGCGCATGTTCTTCTTCTGGTATAAACCTGAGGAACGGAAGGCCATTATCAATGAATTACGGAAAATCGGTCGAAACGATCTTATTAACAAACTATACGGGAAATCGTGATTTTCCCGCCGCAAGGTTCGTCCGTGTCAAGCATGACGCGGACGAATTTTGCGTACTACCGTCGACAGACTTTTCTGAATGGTCCGAGTCAGTACAATCAAGGTAACGGCCACCAAGATAAGGAATATCCCCCAGCCTTCCCGCATCGTAAACTCTTCCCCAAAAATCAAGGCACCGATACATACGGCCGTCACTGGTTCCATGGCTCCCAATACCGAAGTCATTGTCCCGCCAATATTCTGTACGGCCAAGACCAAAGTAATATTGGAAATGACAGTAGGCACCACTGCCAGCAAGAACAGATTACCGATTGAAACTGCATCCGGTACCGACTGTATTCCTTGATTAGTCAATGCCTTTATGGCAAACAACACCGTACTTACGATAAATACATAAAAAGCTAATTTCCGGCCGCTCATATCACGCAATCTCGATTTATTGACTGCTACAATGTAGCCCGCATAACATACGGCCGAAAGCAAGACAATAATTACTCCCGTCGCATCAGCCGACAGCTCATCCCCCTTCAACGAAAGTTCAGATACGCCATATATTGCCAACAGAATAGCTACCCACGTCACCCAGGAAGCTTTCTCACGGAACAATACCAACATCAGCAAGGTCACAAACACGGGATAGGTAAAATGAAGTGTCGTGGCTACCCCCGCTCCCATAAATCCATATCCCCAGAACAGAAACATGGCTGAGCCTGTGTACAGCAGTCCCAACAAAAGAAACATCGGAATATCACGGCTCTCTATACGAAATGACTCCTTCTTAACTTTCATCATGGCTCCCAATGCAAAGGTGGCAAAGAGAAAACGATAAAAAAGAATCGAATCAAACATCATCCCTTTTTGCATCAAAGGCAGCGTAAACAAGGGTATCAAACCAAATGTGACCGAAGTGGCAATCCCATAGAAAAAACCTTTCAAACTACTCATATTTTCTGATTTTACGATAAAAACGCCGCAAAGGTACACAATTTGGCCGACATTCCTAAAAAGAAAAGAAGCGGCAGATACCGCTTATCGGGTTTCCGTCGCTTCCTTCATATGAAATCAACTAAACATTTATCGCTCTTCTATCGGCTTATAGTCCACTTCCTCTAATACATTCTTGTATGCCGGACGGATAATACGACGACCTTCAAAGTTCAGTTCCTCAATACGGTGTGCCGTCCATCCCACAATACGGGCCATGGCAAACAGCGGCGTATAGATTTCGTGCGGCAACCCCATCAGTTCGTAGATAAAACCAGAATAAAAATCCACATTCGAACAAACCTGCTTCTTATTCCCTTTCACCTTCTTGAAACATTCAATGGCACGCTGTTCCAACAATTCAAGGAAAGCAAATTCCTTCTCACATCCCTTTTCTGCCACCAGTTCACCAGCCAGTTCTTTCAGTAATACGGCACGCGGGTCGGAAATTGTATACACGGCATGACCGATACCATAAATCAGTCCACTGCCATCGTACGCTTCCTTATTCAACATACGGGTCAGATACGTATCAATTTCGTCTACATTCGTCCAGTCTGAAATCACCTCTTTCAAGTGATGGAACATTTTAACCACCTGAATGTTGGCACCTCCATGCAAAGGACCTTTCAACGAACCGATTCCGGCAGCAATGCTGGAATAAGTGTCCGTGCGAGTAGAACTGGTGACACGTACGGTAAATGTAGAGTTGTTACCACCTCCATGCTCTGCCTGAAGCACCAGCAGTAAGTCGAGCATACGCGCTTCCAGCGGAGTATATTCTTTCTTAATCATGTAAAGGAAGTTCTCAGCCAGCGACAGGTTCTCATGCGGATGGCGAATATGCAATGAACGCCCGTGAGTACTATGACGGTAAATACTATAGGCATACGCAATGATGGTCGGAAACTTTGAAATCAGTTCGATGGACTGACGCATCAGGTTGTCGCGTGAAATATCATCCGGATTCGGATCGAATGTATACATTTCGAGTACACTACGCGCCAGAATGTTCATGATGTTCTGTCCTTCCAGATCGATGATGTTCATGGTCGTCTTCTTGTCCAGCGGCATGTTATCATTGATAAGTTCCTTGAACGATGCCAGCTGTTCGCTATCCGGAAGTTCACCCGACAACAACAGGTAAGCTACTTCCTCAAAACCGAAACGCTTTTCACGCAACAAGGCATGAGCAATGTCATCCAAATCGTATCCGCGATAGAACAACTTACCCGGAATAGCTTTCAATCCCTGATCTGTGCGTTCATAGCCCACCACATTACCAATCTTTGTCAGCCCTACGAGTACTCCCGTACCATCTTCGTTACGCAGACCTCGCTTTACATTGTATTTCGTGAACAGTTCGTTGTCGATGCGGCATGCCTGCTTGGCACACTCGGAAAGTTTGTAAACTATATATTCTTTCTTCATAAACTTCTCTTTTTATCCATTAAAAACACTTCGACAAGAAAATCCTCCGACTATTACAGCAAAGAAATGATTTCCTGTCCAAACTCACTCGTTCCCAAGGCGTGGCCGTTCGGCATAAACCGAGCTAAGTCATGAGTAGCCTCTCCTTTCGAGAAAGCTTTCTCCAAGGCATTCACAATCAGTTCGGCAGCTTCTTTCCAACCCATGTACTCCAGCATCATGACAGAAGAGAGCAGCAAGGAACACGGATTCACCACATTCTTTCCGGCAATGTTCGGTGCCGTACCGTGAGTAGCTTCAAAGATGGCATGTCCGCTCTTGTAATTGATGTTGGCTCCCGGTGCGATACCGATACCACCCACCATGGCTGCCAGCTGGTCGGACACATAATCGCCGTTCAGGTTCAGCGTAGCAATGACCGAATATTCTTCCGGAATGAGCAGGGTATTTTGCAGGAAAGCATCCGCAATACAGTCCTTCACCACCACTTTTCCATCGTTGATGGCTTTGGCTACGGCAGCCTTGGCAGATTCTTCACCCAATTCTTTCTTCAGGCGGTCATATTCGTTCATGGTGAAAGTCTGTTCCTTGAATTCAGTTTCTGCCACTTCATATCCCCAGCGTTTGAAGCCTCCTTCCGTAAATTTCATGATATTTCCCTTATGTACCAATGTCACTGATGGCAGGCCGTGTTGCAACGCGTATTCAATGGCTGCACGTACCAGTCGCTGGGTACCTTCCTTTGATACGGGTTTTACACCAAATGAAGAAGTTTCCGGGAAACGCACCTTGGTCACCCCCATCTCATCACGAAGGAAAGCATAGAATTTCTGTGCTTCCGGTGTGCCTTGTTCCCATTCAATACCCGCATAAATGTCTTCTGTATTTTCGCGGAAAATGTGCATGTTCACCTTGTGCGGCTCTTTCACCGGAGAAACAACTCCTTTGAACCAACGTACCGGACGCAGGCAGACATACAAATCGAGTGTCTGACGCAATGCCACGTTCAGCGAACGGATACCACCTCCCACCGGAGTGGTCAACGGACCTTTGATACCCACCAGATACTCCTTAAATGCTTCCAGCGTAGCTTCCGGCAACCACTCACCAGTCTGCTCGAAAGCCTTTCCACCGGCCAGCACCTCTTTCCATTCAATGCGGCGCTTGCCTACGTAGGCCAGTTCTACTGCTGTATTGACAATTTTCTGACAAACCGGAGTAATTTCTGCTCCTACTCCATCCCCTTCGATAAAAGGAATCACTACGTGATCGGGAACCACCAGTTTCCCGTCCTGCATATACATTTTATTACTCATTTCTCTCATTTTTTAAAGGTGTTCAAGGCTGAACCGGCCTTAAACCAGTTAATTTGCATTTCATTATAGGTATGAAGCACTTCGAATGTTTCTGTCGTGCCGTCTTCATGGGTCAATACCACGTGCAAGGGCTGTCCCGGAGCGAAACGTTGCAATCCTAACACTGAAATCCGGTCGTGCTCACGCACCTTGTCGTAGTCGTTCTTGTCGGCAAAGGTCAATGCCAACATACCCTGTTTCTTCAAGTTTGTTTCATGAATACGGGCAAAACTCTTGGCCAGGATTACCCGCACGTTCAGGAAGCGCGGTTCCATGGCGGCATGTTCACGGCTGGAACCTTCCCCATAGTTTTCTTCAGCTACAACGATAGACCCCATACCTTTCGCTTTGTACTGCTTGGCCACTGCTGAAACAGCTTCATACTCGCCTGTCAGCTGATTCCATACACTGTTCGTCTTACCATTAAACGCATTGACAGCCCCCATCAGCATATTATCGGAAATATTCTCCAGGTGTCCGCGGAAGCGCAACCACGGTCCGGCCATGGATATATGATCAGTGGTACATTTTCCCTGTGTCTTTATCAGCAACGGCAACTCCATGAGGTCTTCTCCGTTCCATGCAGCAAACGGTTCCAGTTTCTGTAAGCGCTGTGAGTCCGGCTGAATGGTCACTTCCACCTTTCCTCCGTCGGCCGAAGGAGCCACATAACCATTGTCATCTACTGTAAATCCTTTCAGCGGCAGTGTTTCCCCTGTCGGCGGATCAAGTTTAATCTCTTCTCCCTTCTCATTCTTCAGGGTATCCGTCAGCGGATTAAAGCACAGGTCGCCTGCAATGGCAAACGCCACAGCCATTTCCGGGGAAGCAATGAACGCATGCGTGTTCGGATTGCCGTCGGCACGCTTGGCAAAGTTACGGTTGAACGAAGTCACGATAGAATTAGCCCGAAGCGGATCGTCGGTCACACGCTTCCACTGCCCGATGCAAGGACCACAGGCATTGGTCATCACCACACCGCCGATGCTCTTCAAATCCTCAATCATACCGTCGCGCTGAGCTGTGCAATATACCTGTTCCGAACCCGGATTGATAATCAGCGAAGCCTGCATCTTCAGACCTTTTGCCTTTACCTGACGGGCTACCGAAGCCGCACGACTCAAATCCTGATAAGAAGAGTTGGTACAAGAACCTATCAATCCCACTTCCATCTTCTGAGGAAAGCCTTCCTTCTTCACACGGGCAGCAAACTCCGATACCGGACAAGCTGCATCGGGCGTAAACGGTCCGTTCACATACGGTTCCAGCGCAGAAAGGTCTATTTCAATCAAACGGTCGTAATACTTTTCCGGCTGCTGTGCCACTTCCGCATCCGCCTGCAAATCGGCCGCATTAGCCTCAGCCAGTGCGGCAATTTCTTCACGTCCGGTAGCGCAGAGGTAGCGCTTCATCTCCTCATCATAAGGGAAAACAGAAGTCGTAGCTCCCACCTCAGCTCCCATGTTACAGATAGTAGCTTTTCCGGTAGCAGACAACGAGCGGGTTCCCTCTCCGAAATATTCAATAATGGCATTCGTTCCTCCCTTCACGGTGAGAATACCTGCCAGTTTCAAAATCACATCTTTTGGCGAAGCCCATCCGTTCAACGCACCGGTCAGCTTCACACCAATCAGTTTCGGCATCTTCAGTTCCCATTCCATGCCGGTCATTACGTCCACAGCGTCGGCACCGCCCACGCCAATGGCAATCATGCCCAATCCACCGGCATTCGGCGTGTGTGAATCGGTACCTACCATCATGCCGCCCGGAAACGCATAGTTCTCGAGTACTACCTGATGAATGATACCTGCCCCCGGTTTCCAGAAACCAATGCCATATTTCGAAGCCACACTCTTCAGAAAATCATATACTTCTTTATTTGTAGTGCAAGCAGAAGGCAAATCCTCTTCCACTCCTTTATATGCTTGAATCAAATGGTCACAATGTACGGTAGCCGGAACAGCTGAAACGGATTTTCCCGCATTCATAAACTGTAGCAGCGCCATCTGGGCCGTGGCATCCTGCATGGCTACACGGTCCGGACGGAAATTGACATATTCTTCCCCCCGACGGAAAGCAGCCATCGTGTTTTCGTCGTATAAATGTGCATACAATATTTTCTCGGCCAAAGTCATGGCGCGCCCCAGTTTTTTACGGGCTTTCTCTACTTTTCCTGCATACGACGCATAAAACGTCTTCTGCATTTCCATGTCGTAAATCATCTGAACAATCTTTTTATAACTTCGTGCGCAAATATATTGAAAATATCTCACAATATCACACTTATACCAAATAAAAAACAACAATCTGCCATAAAAGCGTGATTCTTCATAACATAATACATCATTCTTGAAGCTTTTTGAAATTTTTCCAAAACAAGAAGTCCGACAAATTGAAAATTCCTTGTATATTTTTGCTATTTTCCTTATCAACTTTTTACGTTTCCCTGCTGCGAACTCTATGTTTCACGAAGCGGAACCGTATGTTTTTTGCTCGGGAAACATACGGTTTCGAAACGGGGAACATAAAAAATGCCAAAAACTTTTTCCATAGATACTTCAAACTTTTAAAATACATTCAAACACCTTTTATTATAGCGAAAAAAATGCCCGGGCTTGCATAAGAGAATGCAATCCCGGGCTGTATCATACAAACTTCTATCTTAAAAGAATGAGAGCACTGAAAATTGGTATCAATTATTCCAAAAGCATTTTATCTATTTTGTCAAACCATGGAAACCATCCCATGTATTAGTTATAGTCACATTCAAATTATCACTTCCAGACTCTTCATCAATAGGTAAAGGTTCATCTTCCGTATCCGGATCAAGATTTCCAGACCCATCATAGCCAGGATCTTTTACCCCAATAGAGTAAAAATGATTACATTTAATGTCATACTCATAGTCACCCGCATCAACCAAGGCTTTAGATAATACCAAACCATCATTATCATAATAATTAATGTATAAAGTTCCTATAGCCATACTATCCCAATTACTATAATGCTGATTAAATGGAATTACAAAACAGCTTCCAAAAAGCGTATTATCCTGACAAGTCAAATTGATCAATTCTGAGGCTTGCCCTTCATTTTCATTTGCTAAAAGATATTTTTTCCCAGTTTCACCATTAAACTTATAGAAACCATCACTACCTGCTGTAGCTCCTGACAAGTCAAAGGTCAACAAATCAACATAATCGCTGTTAAGGCAAGTACCAACCCCGTTATATTCCGAATTAGAAACACTACTAGCCGGAACACATAATCCAGTTGCACTAAAAGACGTAGATATAGTTATCTTTGTGATGGTCTTATCCACTCCTCCTGAGGAAACCTTTACAGGAACCTTGCTCATATATGCCAGTAAACCTGCCACTTGACGCTCCAAAGTTATTTGAATATCGCTAGCTACAAAATTGCCGTATTCATTCACATTCAGGTATGAGCCTTCATTTTCTACAGAAGAAGCTATTCCAGCAAAAACCTCTTCCACAGGCATCATACTTCCATCCGCTTTTGGCTCAAACATAATAAAGCCATCATTACCATCAGCACTTTTTATCTCATAAGGAAAATCATAACTACCATCATCTGCTGCATTATACCCATAAGCTATAATCTTATAACTTCCTGGGGTCATATCTTCAAAGTGTACCGTTATTTCTCCATCTAATGAGTTATCATCCAATGCCAACACATTGTTCTGAGATGTATAACCATAGCTTTCTTGATTTTCATTGGTCGCAGCAATTGTTGGCAAATATTGAGTATCATCACTTTTCAAAAAAACGAAAGCAATTCTATTCACATTATTGGTAGCCTCATTACTGGTAATAGGTCTGGCAGCCCGAGATACATTATTCGACAAATTAATCTTAATAACGCCTTCTCCCGGTTTTAATGCAGTAACTTCATTTTCTTCCACATACACCACCTTTTCCTGGGTGCAGGCAGTAAACGCCATCATGCCGGCAAAGACTGCCCCTAAAAACAACTTCTTTTTCATAATTACATCAGAATTAAATTAAACATGTATTTCTTAAAACTCTATCTTCATTTTTCCAGATTATGCACCGCATCCCAACCATCGTCCATCAGGATGTAGACACTCGTGCTGCCTGTATCCTGATCATACACATAGCGTAACACGGTAATTTCATTCCGGTTCATCTCAGCCTGAAGCGTTGGAAGCTGTATGGCAGGTGTCTCCATCTCCGGACTGTCGTACAAATCGGCATCGACCGTACTTCCTGCTGAGGTGACAGAAGGCGACAGAAACGTACTGCTCACAAACTCCGACGTACGACTGGTCCATTCAGTGTAAGTTACTACGGTTTCCGGCTCGGAGTAATGAAACTCGTAATCTACGTTTCCCGTTACCCCACTCACTTCTTTCTTCGACCAGCCTATTTCTGCCGGAAAATTAACTGCCTGAATCAACAACTTTCCTTTAAGCCGCTTCAGACTGACCACATAATCATAATGGTATTCATCGTACAACAGCTCATCGGCAGTCATATATACGTCGTATCCCTCCATGTGTCCCTGATGAAGGTCATAATTGGTTCCACCGGACAGGATACCCTCTTCTCGCAAAATGTTCCCCCACACTACCAGTCTGTAACGACCGAATGGCAAGTCTTCCGGCAAATAGGCTGTAGCCATCTCAGCATCCCCCTCTACATCATGCAGATGACGAATGGTAACGACTTCGCCGGTATCAAGATTATACAGCACGTAAAACAACTTCTGGATGTAGCTCCGGAAAGGCATATCCTCATCAATGCGATGAGCTAACCCCGTTTCACGTTCCACAAAATCAATGTTTGCATAGTTTTTGTCTTCAATGTCAATCATCACCTTTAAAGGAGGACACAACTGTATTTTGTCACGGATACACGAAGTCAGCCCGAGACACATCGTTACTCCGATCCAGATAATCATATAGAATCTTATTCTTCCCATAACGCTTCTACTCCGTTTTTCATTTAATGATTTCCCGGAACATTGCCTCATTCCGATATTTCTCAAAGTCTGGTTCTCCAGTAGCCCGCAGGCGAAGTTCGTTGTTCTGGCAGGCATTCTGCAAGTGTGCCCAGAATGCAGCATCTTCTTTCAACCGGGCTGCCACCAAGGCACGTATATACTCGGCTAGCGGTGTCTTGTCTGCCAGCTTATCCATCACACTTTTCGCTTCTTTATTATAATCCAAGCTCAGTGCCACCACAGCTTCATTAACCGAACCACTTCCTTTCAGCAAGCGATAGGCCTCCTGCCAGTTTCCTTTCAGAGCCATCAGCACACCTAAATTATAGCGTGCTTCAGGAAGTTCCACCTGACGTAAAAGCGTCTCGGCTTGTTGGGTATCCGCTGTACGGAAATGACTTACGGCCAACGTATTCATTGCAGCCGGAACATAATGAGTAAACTCCTTCAACAAATCCAACGATTTTTCAAACTGTCCGTTACGCAGGCAAAGAATAGCCTGATTATTGGCCTCCATCTGCTCTTGCGGAGATGAAATCAGTGTTCCGTCTGTAGCCCGCATTGGTTCATTCAAGGTATAGAAATAAACACATTCCACCTTACGGTCTTTCTGAAGGTATCTGTCGCGTATATCCTTCCAGCAAGGCAAACGACGTATATAATATTCCTGTACGTCATCGTTACCCTCAGTATAACGCATCAGAATCTGCTTGACGGCCAAAGAATCCGGATGACCATCAGCCACCATAGCATGATAAACCGGCTGCCAACCTTCCGGACGTGAATCAACGGAAATACGAGCATACAGTTCCGGGCGGATAGCTAATTCTTTCTGTAACCATTTCTTAGCAGCCTCTGCTCGTCTGCGGGCCAGCGCCGTATTAAAACCATAAGGGCCATCCGCAGATGCCATTCCGTAGATACGAAAATCTTTAATCACAGCCAACGTATCTGCCAAAACCGGACGTAATACATTTGTCAAGCCTTCCAGCTGACTGCGGTTGTTGCCTAAATCCAGACGAATCTCATGACGGTTAATGATAAATTGTAAAAGTGCTTCTCCTTTTCCTTCGTGTACCTTCGGTTCCATCCAGACCAATGCAAGAGTATCCTGAATCAAAGTAGCCCAATCACGGATAGAAGCTACATCAATCGTATCGAGTCCTGTACAATCACCACACCCGTCTTCAGTAACAATGGCACGTATACGCCCTGTATGCGCATCGCAAGGCATTGTAAACGTTTCCTGGTAAGGCAATTCAAATCCGGCAAAAACATTATCCGTTTTTTTCTTATAAGCCTCATAGGGATCCTGATAGTTTTGTGCCACTTTCTTGCGCCACAGTTTCTTTTCATATATGGGTGCATCCACTACAAGTGGAGTCAGTTCTTCGCTTACCTTCTCGTTTACAAGCAATTGAGGAACAATTATCAGACGACTGCGTTTGGAAAAATAATGTGACGGAACATGAAACGTCACATCCATACACAAATTTCTGTTCGTATCAGGTGTCAGCACATGCGTTTCCGGCATTACCTGAACCTGCTTACCGGAAGACTTACCGGATGCACATCCACCTAACAGCCATACGCAAGCCATACACATCATTATAGATAATAAAATACCAGAGTTCTTCATTTCTACATTTTATTAAAAGGTATATACCAATGAAACAGAAGCCTTTGTCGGTCCGAAATAATTCTTTCTTTCCGAAAACTTACATTTTTCACAATAGATACGAGGACTTTTATCATACCAGAGGTGCGCATAACCTAACCCGATAGATACCTCCAGATTCAAATACGGAGAAAGTATCCAGTCATAACCATAGGATATTCCGGCTCCCGCCAAATAGCCGTCATAACGGGTAGAATTAAAGCCGCCGAAAAACTGTGCTCCATGAGCATGCAAGCCCACGAAATGCCCCTCAAACTTTTCACAGAACCAATATTTCGCTTCCGGCTGCGCTAACCAAAAACGCATTTTCTTGTCATCCTTAAACGTCCATGGGTTATATGCTCCCAAAAGTTCAAATGTCACATTATTATTAATAGCAAACTCCACACCTGCATTTAGCGTAGCAGTTCCCCAATAAAGTGCATTGGTTTTCAAAGCCATCTTTTGTGCGTATAAAGGAAAAGCTGAGAACAAAGCCAGTACACAAAAGAGCAATACACGAAACAAGTTTGTTCTATACATGTTCAGAAGTTTTATTATGCTATTTCAACACGGCAAAACTAATAATTAAGATATTCTGAGACTATAGAGAAAAGAAAGCATGTACTTATTGAGATTCCTTTTGTACGATATGGAATGAATAAAGTATCAATTGATAAACTGATACAAAAAAGGCCTGCTTTTAGCAGACCCTATAATTTCTTGTTGACTTAAATTCCTTTACGCTTCAGGAATTGCTTAGGAGTAAGACCTGTTATTTGTTTAAACTGCCGATAGAATGTGGTACGTGAACTGAACCCTGCTTGCGCATAAAGAGCATCCATATTATTTATACCGGTATCATTCATCAAATAAATTACGTAATTCACGCGATATTCAGCCAACCATGTGCTGAAATTACTTCCCGTCATGCGGTTAATTGCAGCAGACAAATGCGTACGATTGGTTATCGCCATTTTGGCCAGTAATGAAATGTTCAAATCAGGATTTAGGAACGGGCGTTCTTTCTCCATAACCAACAATACACGGTAATACAGATTGCGGTAAAAATCATCGTCAACGTCTGAAGCTGCCGTTTGCGATGTTTCTCTATTTTCTTCCGTTTCAGTATTTGGGGTATCTAAAAGATGAATTTGTGTATATTCACAAGTAAGATAGTAATTGATTTCCCTCCATTCAAGATAACGCCTCATCAAAGCTTCAAACAATATACGCAACTGACGTTTTTTATTTCTCCAGTAAATCATCCCCCATATCACAAGTATAATTAGTATCACCACGAGCAAACTAAGACTTATCACCTCTATACGCCGTTTGAAAAGTTGATCTTCAGCCCTCAGAATCTCCTTTTCCTTTGCGGCCACATCCAGTTTCACAGAATAATATGCCAGCATTCCCCTCAGTTGAGTGTCGTAATATTGTTCGGATATTTTTTTCCACACAGGAAAAAATTCCATCACACTTTTCATATCTCGATAGCGTAAAAATGATTTCATAAGAGGTTCTGCCACCTCAAACTGATAAGAAACCGGCTGCGCAGCCATAATTAACCTTTTAGCTTCACCCAAATAGCGCATGGCATTTTCTTTGTCACCGGCCCGTTCATACGCCCTCCCCAAACGAAAACATACAGCTTCAAAAGATACAGCTTGTTCTTTATGGGGAGCGTATTCATCATATAACCCTTGCAGCAAAGCTATTGCACGAGACAGAGAATCGGGCGTTGCGCTCAAATACCATCCTTTTAAAAAACGAATCGAATAATCAACCGATTTATAAGAGCCCGGTAACATGTCTTCCTTCTTTATATGCAAACTATCAATCAAAGATACATAATAAGCTGCAGAATCATATTTCATTGTATACACCATATGCATAGCTTTAGCCAGATACGTATTCCCCATTGTCAGCACATCTTTTTTATCGGAAAGAGCTATCATTTTATCAAACAACACATTTGCTTCTTTATCCAGTTTCCAATTGGAATAAATCAATGCAAGCAAATTAGCCGCACGATTCAAACAAGCTTTATCTCCCAACGAGTCCGCAATAGCCATACCTCGCTGAAGAAGCATAAGTGCTTTCTCGGGCTCATTATGATTCATATAATAAGAAGCCGAAAGGGCAAAAGAGTTATTCCACAACCTGACTTGACGTGCCTCCAACAAGGAAGGAGAAACAGATGTCAGTTCATCACACAATGATAAAAAAGTATCCAACTTTTCATGAGACATCAACATATTATTGACAATGAAATGATAGGTACTATCAAAACGAACCTGTACCTCTTTAGAGGTTAATTCAGGGCTTTCATTCTTTCGCAAGCAAGAAAAAAAGACACTACACAACAAACAGAGGGAAAATAAATAAATACAATTACCATTCTTCATATATATCATATTTTTTAGTAGGTGCAAAAATAATATAATTCATCAAAAATCAAGGAAATGCCACAATAGTTTTCAGTAAGCTTCTAACTCACAACCTAATACTCCTTTTTATAAATACCAGATTATCTGCTTTTTCAGCCAGTGGAATCACTCTCTTTTTATTCGTTTTTTCCGGGATTTTTTGTAAGTTTGGAGAAACTCTTATTCAACTGTATTATGGAAACATATCTATTCTGGCTGGTCCCGGCGGCATCGCTGCTGGCATTGGCACTTGCCGGATATTTCTACCGGCAAATGAAGCAGGAAAGCGAAGGTACCCCCACCATGGCACGCATTGCATCGTATGTCCGGAAAGGAGCCATGTCTTACCTGAAACAGCAATACAAAATAGTTACCCTTGTATTTATCGGACTGGCAGCCTTGTTTGCCATCATGGCCTATGGGTTCAACTTGCAAAATCATTGGGTACCCGTGGCATTCCTCACAGGAGGTTTCTTCTCCGGTCTGTCAGGTTATTTAGGTATGAAAACCGCTACGTATGCTTCCGCACGTACGGCAAATGCCGCACGAAACTCACTGAACAAGGGATTGAAGGTGGCATTTCGCAGTGGAGCGGTTATGGGACTTGTAGTCGTAGGATTGGGATTATTTGACATTTCTTTCTGGTACCTGCTGTTGGATTTCTGCATTCCGGAAGATACACTGAATCCCACTGCCAAGTTATGCGTCATTACCACCACGATGCTAACTTTTGGAATGGGAGCTTCTACCCAGGCCTTGTTCGCCCGTGTGGGAGGAGGTATTTATACAAAGGCTGCCGATGTGGGAGCTGACCTGGTGGGGAAAGTAGAAGCGGGCATTCCGGAAGACGACCCACGCAACCCGGCTACGATTGCCGACAATGTAGGCGATAACGTAGGTGATGTGGCCGGAATGGGAGCCGACCTCTACGAATCCTACTGCGGTTCGATTCTGGCTACCGCCGCCCTAGGAGCAGCTGCCTATATCGGCACGGGAGATACCGCCATGCAGTTCAAAGCTGTCATCGCCCCGATGCTGATTGCAGCCGTAGGCATCATCTTGTCCATCATCGGTATTTTTGCCGTGCGCACCAAAGAAAATGCGGGCATGAGAGAGTTACTGAAAGCTTTGTCTACAGGCACCAACCTCAGTGCGGGATTGATTGTCATCGCCACCTTTAGCATTCTTTGGGTACTGCAAATTGATAACTGGCTGTATATTTCACTGGCTGTAGTCATCGGACTGATTGTAGGCATCGTCATCGGACAATCTACTGAATTCTACACGTCCCAATCCTACAAGCCCACTCAAAAACTGGCGAAAAGCGGAAAAACAGGTCCGGCTACCGTCATCATTTCGGGCATCGGATTAGGAATGGTATCCACTACGATTCCGGTCATTGCAGTTGTAGCCGGCATCATCCTGTCCTACTGGCTGGCTTCCGGTTTCGATTTCACCAACATCAGCATGGGACTTTATGGCATCGGTATCGCTGCCGTGGGTATGCTGTCCACCTTAGGCATCACATTAGCCACGGATGCCTACGGACCGATTGCCGACAATGCCGGCGGTAATGCGGAAATGAGTGGTTTGGGAGCAGAAGTCCGCAAACGCACGGATGCTCTGGATTCACTGGGCAACACCACAGCCGCTACGGGTAAAGGTTTCGCCATCGGTTCTGCCGCCCTGACCGGACTGGCACTGCTGGCATCCTACATTGAAGAAATACGCATCGGTCTGGAACGTATCGGTACCACCGTACTGGAACTTCCCAACGGACTGGAAGTAATGATTCAGGAAGCAGGATTCACAGACTTCATGATGTTCTACGATGTCACGCTTATGAATCCGAAAGTACTTTCGGGAATGTTTATCGGTAGCATGATGGCCTTCCTGTTCTGCGGACTGACCATGAATGCCGTAGGAAGAGCGGCTGCACACATGGTAGAGGAAGTACGCCGGCAGTTCCGTGAAATCAAAGGTATTCTGGAAGGAAAGACAGAACCGGACTACGCACGCTGTGTACAGATTTCCACCCTTGGCGCACAGAAAGAAATGGTATTCCCCTCGCTGTTGGCCATCATCGCCCCCATTGTAACAGGTCTGCTGTTCGGTGTACCGGGTGTCATCGGTCTGCTGATAGGAGGACTTTCCTCAGGTTTCATTCTAGCGATTTTCATGGCCAATTCCGGAGGTGCCTGGGACAATGCCAAGAAATACGTGGAAGAAGGAAACTTTGGCGGAAAAGGCAGTGAAGTACATCGAGCCACGGTAGTGGGCGATACGGTAGGCGACCCGTTTAAAGATACATCCGGCCCCAGCCTGAATATCCTGATTAAACTGATGAGCATGGTAGCCATCGTCATGGCTGGGCTCACCGTTTCATGGAGTTTGTTCTAGCATAAAAAATTCCCCCGCCAACCTAAAGCCGTGACGGGGGAATTTACATATAGAATTTACAACTCATCTTTTGCCAGCACATGACAATTATGCGCCTCAAGCACTTTCAGACATTGCGACATGTCATTCGGCTTGATAACCACATGAGCCTGATCGGCTTGTGCAAACGCATACATATACTCAATGAAAATCTGCTCCTCGGCCAGATATTCCAACACCACCGCCAACGAGCCGGGCACATTGGCACACGAAAGACAAACCACATCAGTCGACATCACGGCAAAATTCTTTTCACGCAATACTTCTACCGCCTTGTCCACATCAGACACAATCAGTCGCAGAATACCAAAATCTGCTGTTTCGGCCATACTAAAAGCGTGCATATTGATACCGTTTGCTCCCAAAGTATGCACTACATCATTGATTCTTCCGGTCTTGTTTTCCAAGAAAACAGATAATTGCTTAATTATCATAGCTTTTTTTGCTTTAGTTATACCAATACTCGTTTATCTATCACACGCTTGGACTTCCCTTCGCTGCGGGTAATGCTGTTCGGTTCTACCAGTTTCACGTCGGCACTGATGGACAATACACTCTTCAAGCGGTCAGACAGTGTTTTCTTCAGCTTCAGCATGGAACCGATGTCATCACTGAAGAAATCACGACGCACTTCTACCTGTACTTCCAGGGTATCCAGGTTGTTCTTGCGGTCTACCACCAACATATATTGCGGTTCGAACTCTTTCATACCCAGGATAACACTTTCTACCTGCGACGGGAAGACATTGATACCACGGATAATCAGCATGTCATCGCTTCGACCCATAATCGGTGTCATACGCACGCTGGTACGACCGCACGGACACGCATCGGCAATCAGTGAAGTCAGGTCTTTCGTGCGGTAACGCAACAACGGCATGCCTTCTTTGGTCAATGTGGTAAATACCAGTTCTCCCTGTGTGCCGTACGGAAGAGTCTCAAGTGTAACCGGATCGATAATTTCCGGATAGAAATGGTCTTCGTTAATATGAGAGCCATACTGTTCCTGACATTCGTAAGATACACCCGGGCCCATAATCTCACTTAACCCATAAATATTGTATCCTTTCAAACCCAAACGGTTCTGTATTTCCTGACGCATGTTTTCCGTCCAAGGCTCAGCTCCGAACGCACCGATACGCAATCCTAACTCCTCTTTCCGAATACCCATCTTTTCCACTACCTCTGCCAGATACAAGGCATACGAAGGGGTACAAGCAATACCCGTGATATGCAAATCGCGAATCAAACGTACATGCTTTTCCGTATTTCCTGTAGAAGCTGGAATTACGGTAGCTCCCAAGTTCTCTACTCCATAGTGTGCGCCCAATCCTCCGGTAAACAATCCATAGCCATAGCTTACGGAGAAAGTATCGTCACGGGTCACTCCGTATGCCGACAGACAGCGTGACATCACTTCCGACCAGATGGACAAGTCGCGACGTGTATAGCCCACAATCGTCGGATTACCCGTCGTACCGGAAGAAGCATGTACACGCACCACCTCTGAAGGAGGAGCCGCCATCAGTCCGTAAGGATAATTGTCACGTAAATCCTGTTTGGTAGTAAAAGGCAGTTTGGTAATATCGTCTATGCTCCGTATGTCATCTGGAGTCAGGTCCATTTCCTGCATTTTATGACGATAGAAAGGTACATTATGATATACATACTGCACCAGTTTGCATAAGCGTTTTCCTTGCAGCTCGCGCATCTGTTCACGCGGCATACACTCTTTGTTCGGATTCCAAATCATAAGCTGTGTTTTTCTTTATTTAGTAGTAGTTTTGTGATTTCTTATTTCAGCGGATGGTCCTCCTGGAACGCTTTCATACGTTCCTCCAGTACCGGATAAAGTTCTTCGCGCATACGCGACGTACAGGCTCTCACTCCTTGCTGTTCGCTTCCGGTGGTAGACAAAGAAATACTGCTCACTCCATACATCATCAGTTCCCGCAGTAATTCGCCTCCTGTCAGTCCGGGGTATCCCAAGGTAAAGAAGAAGCCATCGCCCACCTGCTGGGTGACATCCTTATCATACACAATCGAGAAACCGTGGTCGGTAAAAATCTGCTTCATCCGGCGTGCCCGACGTTCGTACTCGCGCACATCTTCTACAAAGTTGATTTCTCCTGAAATGGATTTCTCCAACATCTCAGCCATGGCATACTGGGTAGTAGCCGTGCAACCGGAGGTAATCATATACATGATAGAAGCGATGAAGGTCGGCCCGAATACACCTGAGTCTTCATAACGGGCTGCCAGAGCCGGGTACTGCGTATCAAACAATTTATCGGATACACAGGCTAAAGCTATACGCTGGCCGGCATAGCTGAAAATCTTGGATGCCGACAGCATCAGAATATAATTATCGGTATAACGTGCCACCGTAGGTACAAAAGGCGGCTGATAGGGACGGCCAAACGCATGGCGGAAGTCCATGCAGAAATAAGCCTGGTCTTCCAGCACAATTACATCGTACTTCGTAGCCAGTTCCCCGATAATCTTCAATTCACTTTCTTCCAGACAAATCCATGCCGGATTATTAGGGTTAGAATATACTACAGCGGCAATATCTCCTTTTGACAGGAAACTCTCCAACTTGGCACGCAGCGGTTCGCCACGGAAATCATGAATGTCAAACAACTCCCACTCAATGCCTAAAATGCGCAACTGGGATTTCTGTATCGGGAAACCCGGGTCGATAAACAAGACCTTGTTCTTTCCCGGAATTCGCTGAGTACAGGCGATAAAGGCACCGAAAGAAGCAGCCACAGAACCGGTGGTAGGCAGACAAGCTCGCGGAGAAATATCAATATCGATAAACGCTTTCACGAAACGAGACGCCGCTTGTTTCAATTCTGCCACTCCGGCAGCAGCCGGATATTGCGAGCCTACTCCTCTATCGAGTGCTTTTTTCTCTGCCTCGATACCTATTTTATTAGCCGGAAGACCAGGAGAGCCCTGATCCATCCGGATAAAAGGAATGCCTGTCAGTTCTTCCAGACGGGAAGCTACCAGCAACACATCCCCTATGGTGGCATTGGCCAAGTCGGCCACTTTCATTTCCTTCGCTACGGAATTTACCAGCTCTTCACTAAACACGCAACTCATAGGCTCTCAGAATTTCAACTGTTTGACATATTCATGACCTATATCGAAAGCGCGATAGTTCATCTGCACCACCTCTTCGCCTTTTGATGCAAAAATACGGCCTACACTTTCGCGCAAGACTTCTGCATCCAGGATTTTCAGGAAAGGAGCTGCAGCCCCTAACAAAATGACATTGGCCGATTTGGGCATGTGGTTTTCCTTCGCCAGATTTTCCACATCCAGCACGACTACATGAGGCTGTGACTTCAATTCCTCCATCAGTTTTTCTTCCTCCGGATAATTCGGAATGTTTTTGAAAGGAGCTGCCGAAGTGATAATCCATCCGTCTTTTGACAGATACGGCAAGTAGCGCAAGGCTTCCATCGGTTCCAGTGAGATAATCATATCTGCCGTTCCCAAGGCAATCAGGTCGGAAGCAATCGGGGCATCCGACAAGCGAAGGTTAGACTGCACATCCCCTCCACGCTGGCTCATTCCGTGTACTTCTGCCTGTTTCAAGTTCAACCCTAAATGAAGAGCTGCTTCTCCGATAATCGTAGCGATGGACAAGATTCCCTGTCCGCCGACTCCTGAAAGTATAATATCTGTTTTCATTGTTTCTGTGCTTTTTGCTGTTTCAGTTTCCGGTTCAAAGTCTGCATACATTCCCTGCGCGGAATAATGACAGACACACCGTTGTATTCTATTTCCTCACGAATGACACGGGTAATTTCTTCCATGTTCTTAGGAAGCGGTACGACCACCCGCACGTGTTCCGGTTCTACTCCCAAGCCCAAGCAAATAGCTTCGAACTTATTGGTTCCGGCTGAATCCTGGCCTCCGGTCATGGCGGTAGTCAGGTTATCAGAAATAACGACCGTGATATTAGACTTGTCATTCACGGCATCCAGCAGACCGGTCATTCCAGAGTGAGTGAAGGTAGAGTCGCCAATCACTGCAATAGACGGGAACAGACCTGCATCCGCAGCCCCTTTGGCCATGGTAATGGAAGCTCCCATATCCACGCAACTGCTCAACGTACGGAACGGAGGAAGTGCACCCAATGTATAGCAACCGATATCACCGAAAATCTTGGCATCCGGATATTCGGCAGCTACTTTATTCAGGGCATCATACACATCACGGTGTCCGCATCCCTTGCACAAGGCAGGAGGACGAGGCACCACATTCTGAGCAGCAGCATAAACCTGTTCACAAGAAAGTCCCAGAGCCTGGCGCACATTATCCGGTGTCAGTTCTCCCGTACGGGGCAATTCACCACTTAAACGACCTTTTACTATGTATTTAGAAGGAAGAAGACCTTTCAGCTGTTCTTCTACAAAAGGTTGTCCGTCTTCCACTACCAGAATCTCTTTGCAAGAGTCGGCCAGACGGGTCAAGGTTTCCACCGGTAAAGGATATTGCGAAATCTTCAGCAATGGATACGGGCATCCATCCGGATAGGCTTCCATCACATAGTTATACCCAATTCCACAAGCCACGATTCCTTTCTCAGCCATCCCCTCCTGACCTGCCAACCGGTTAAACACAGACTGCTCAGCCTCATCGCGCAATTTTTCCTGAGTGGCGATGGCTTCCACATAACGGCGGCGGGCATTACCCGGCAACAGAATCCAGTCGGAAGGAACCGACGGACGCCCCGTACAAGTCACTTCTTTTCCTGATTCCTGCACCTCGACTGCTGCACGAGAATGAGCCATACGGGTAGTAATGCGCATCAGCACCGGCGTACGCATCTGTTCCGAAAGGTCGTATGCATACGACATCATGTCGTAAGCTTCCTGCTGGGAAGACGGTTCCAGCATCGGAATCAGAGAAAACTTGCCATAAAAACGAGAATCCTGCTCATTCTGCGAAGAGTGCATGGACGGATCATCGGCAGCCAGTACCACTACCCCTCCGTTCACGCCCGTAATGGCAGAATTGACAAACGCATCGGCACACACGTTCATTCCCACGTGTTTCATGCAGACCAAGGCGCGTTTCCCTACATAAGAAACACCCAATGCAGCCTCCATGGCTGTCTTTTCATTGGTACACCAGCTGCTGTGCAAACCGCGTTCTTTTGCTATCGGAGAGTTTTGAATATATTCCGTAATTTCAGTAGAGGGAGTACCCGGGTAAGCATACACTCCCGAAATCCCCGCGTGAATGGCTCCCAGCGCAATGGCCTGGTCGCCCAACAATAAGCGTTTATTTTTCATATAATATAGAAATTAATTCAGTGTAAAAGAGTCGGCATCGTTCAATACCGGGAATTTTTTCCGGAACGATTGCAGTTCCTCCATGTCTATCATGACTTCTGCAAAGTCTTCTTCCCCATCCGCACAGGCAGAAAGTGTTCTACCATACGGGTCTATGCCCGCTGTTCCACCGCTATATTCACAATAGGGGTCCTTCCCTACCCGGTTTACCCCCAGCACATAGCACTGGTTTTCAATGGCACGGGCACGCAGCAAAGCTTTCCAGGCTTCCACTCTGGGCGAAGGCCAGCTGGCCACATAAATCGCCGCATCATAATCGCCCCGGTTACGTGACCATACCGGGAAACGCAAGTCATAGCAGACCTCTAGCAGGAAACGTACGCCACGGAACTCCACAATCACCCGTTCCTGTCCGGCCGTATAATGCTTGTCTTCCCCTCCATACGTAAACAGATGCTTTTTATTGTACCACTGCACTTTTCCGTCAGGATGTACAAAATAGAAGCGGTTATAGAACTTTCCGTTTTCCTCGACCGAAACACTTCCGGCAATGGCGCAATTACGTTCGGCAGCCTTTTGTTTCATCCACTGAAGGGTAGCACTATCGGACGATTCGGCAATGCCTTCCGGCGAAGTACAAAATCCGGTAGAAAACATTTCCGGAAGAATAAACAAGTCTGTATCTTGTGCGTGAGCATTGATAAGTGTATCCATGCAGGCTACATTGGCTGCTGGATCGGCCCAACGAATATCTGTCTGTAGTAAAATAACTTTCATGCTTTTCATTCATTAGAAACGCCCAAAGGTAACAAATTAATCATAGAAACCAAAAATTAGCTTCAAAATACTTCAAAGGCATAGAAAATTGTATGTTTTTGCAATATCTCTTATCTAAATACCAAAAACTTCAAGTCAAAATACCTCGACACGTAGCTGTCAATATCTCGACACGAACGTGACGAGACATCAGCACGTACGTGTCAAGACCTCGTCACGTACGTGTCGAGGTAAATTTAACTCTATTTTCAGGAAAATGTAAAGAATTGTTTGACCAACAGGCAAAAGCCGCTGACCATTTTTTAAGAAAAAAGCCATGGGTTTTTATTCTAAAAGAACCTTATAAATAGGGATTATTTGCAAAATGTTTTCTATTTTTGTAGCCAAAATGAGTTAATATACGAACATATGAACGTATTAGAATTAAGCGAACAGGAAATAATCAGACGCAACAGTCTGAATGAGTTGAGAGCAATGGGGATTGAACCATACCCTGCTGCTGAGTATGTAACCAACGCTTTTTCGACTGACATAAAAGCCGAATTCAAAGACGATGCAGAACCTCGCAAAGTATCCGTTGCAGGACGTATCATGTCTCGCCGTGTAATGGGAAAAGCGTCTTTCATCGAATTACAGGATTCTAAAGGCCGTATACAAGTATATATAACCCGCGATGATATCTGTCCGGATGAAAACAAAGATTTATATAATGTAGTTTTCAAACGTTTGCTGGACTTGGGCGATTTCGTAGGAATCGAAGGTTTTGTATTCCGCACCCAGATGGGCGAAATCTCTATCCATGCACAAAAACTGACTGTATTGTCGAAATCAATTCGTCCGCTCCCGATTGTAAAATACAAAGATGGAGTGGCATACGATAAGTTTGAAGACCCAGAACTCCGTTACCGTCAGCGCTATGTAGACCTGGTAGTAAACGACGGAGTAAAAGAAATCTTCTTGAAACGGACCAAGGTCTACAACTCAATGAGAGAGTATTTCAACTCTAAAGGATATATCGAAGTAGAAACTCCTATTCTTCAGTCTATTGCCGGAGGTGCTGCGGCCCGTCCGTTTATCACTCACCACAACGCACTGGATATTCCATTGTACATGCGTATTGCCAGCGAGTTGTACCTGAAGAGACTGATTGTAGGTGGTTTCGAAGGTGTGTATGAAATCGGTAAGAACTTCCGTAACGAAGGTATGGACCGTACACACAATCCGGAATTTACCTGTATGGAAATCTACGTAGCCTACAAGGATTACAACTGGATGATGACGTTTACAGAAAACATGCTTGAAAAAATCTGCATGGATGTAAACGGCACCACAGAAGTGAAAATCGGTGAAAACGTCATCAGTTTCAAAGCTCCGTTCAAACGCGTAACCATGCTGGATTCTATCAAGGAATTCACTGGCTATGACCTGACAGGCATGAATGAAGAACAGATTCGTGAAATCTGCCAGAAACTGAATATGGAAATTGACGACACGATGGGTAAGGGTAAACTGATTGACGAAATCTTCGGCGAATTCTGCGAAGGCAACTACATTCAGCCGACTTTCATCACAGACTATCCTATCGAAATGTCTCCGCTGACAAAGAAACACCGCAGCAATCCGGATTTGACAGAACGTTTTGAGCTGATGGTGAACGGTAAAGAGCTGTGTAACGCTTACTCTGAATTAAATGACCCGATTGACCAGCTGGAACGCTTCGAAGAGCAGATGAGACTGAGCGAAAAGGGAGATGACGAAGCGATGATTATCGACAAGGACTTCGTACGTGCATTGGAATATGGTATGCCTCCTACTTCGGGTATGGGTATCGGTATGGACCGTCTGGTAATGCTGATGACCGGACAGACTACCATTCAGGAAGTATTGTTCTTCCCGCAGATGCGCCCGGAAAAAGTAATCCCGAAAGATGCACCTGCTAAATTCATGGAATTAGGAATCGCAGAAGACTGGGTTCCGGTGATTCAGAAAGCCGGATATAACCTCGTGACCGACATGAAGGACGTGAATCCTCAGAAACTTCATCAGGACATCTGTGGTGTCAACAAGAAATACAAGCTGGAACTTGCAAACCCCACTGTAGACGAAGTAGCCGGCTGGATAGAAAAGATTAAATAAATGAATGAAAGTGTATATGAAGGACAAAGAATATTCCTTGTCCTTCATATCTGTTTTTCATTAAATATAAGAGTATGAAATTACCCGGGAAAATAGCGATTATGGGGGGAGGCAGCTGGGCTACGGCTATTGCTAAAATCATTTTAACCCAGGCTGAATCCATAAACTGGTACATGCGCCGTGACGACCGAATTGAAGAATTCAAACGTCTGGGCCATAATCCAGCCTATCTGACAAGTGTGCGTTTCGACATGAAATGCATCAACTTTTCATCAGATATCAACAAGGTAGTGAGAGAGTCGGATACCCTGATTTTTGTCACGCCTTCACCGTATCTGAAAAGTCACCTCAAAAAGCTAAAAACCAAGCTGAAGGATAAATTCATCGTTACTGCTATCAAAGGGATTGTTCCTGATGAAAACCTGATCGTATCCGATTATTTTCATAAGATTTATGATGTTCCCGAAAACAATATAGCTGTATTGGCAGGCCCTTGTCATGCGGAAGAAGTGGCATTGGAACGTCTTTCTTACCTCACCGTAGGATGTAAAGACATCGAAAAAGCCAAAATGTTTGCACGACAACTGGCAGGACATTACATCAAGACTTCCGTCAATACAGACGTAGCGGGAATTGAATATGCCTCTGTGCTGAAAAATGTATATGCCATTGCAGCCGGAATCTGCAGCGGCCTGAAATATGGAGATAACTTTCAGGCTGTACTGGTATCTAACGCCTTGCAGGAAATGAACCGTTTTCTGGATACCGTACATCCCGTACATCGTTGCACAAACGACTCGGCCTATCTGGGCGACCTCCTCGTGACTTCTTATTCCAATTTCAGCCGTAACCGCGTATTCGGAACCATGATTGGTAAGGGGTATTCCGTAAAGAGTGCCCAGATTGAAATGGAAATGATTGCTGAAGGATATTACGGCACTAAATGTATCAAGGAGCTGAACAAGCACCTGCATGTCAATATGCCCATTGTAGATGCTGTCTATAATATTCTTTACGAACGTATATCACCAATGATAGAAATCAAATTATTAACTGACTCATTTAGATAAAATCAGAAAACAGTTATGGAAAATATTAAACTGAACATTGAAAAAACTTTAGACTTTATATCTAAAGAAAAATTGGCTTCTTATGAACCAAAGGTAAAAGCTTGTATGGAAACGCTGGAAAAAGGCACAGGCTTAGGAAACGACTTCTTGGGTTGGTTGCATTTACCTTCTTCCATCACAAAGGAACACCTGAACGACCTGAAGGCTACTGCACAGACACTTCGTGAAAACTGCGACGTAGTGATTGTAGCAGGTATCGGAGGTAGTTACCTGGGCGCACGCGCAGTCATTGAAGCTATGTCAAACAGCTTTGCTTGGTTGCAGGAGAAAAAAGCCGGACAGCCTACTATTATTTTTGCCGGACACAACATCAGCGAAGACTACTTGTTCGAACTGACTGAATTCCTGAAAGACAAAAAATTTGGTGTAATCAACATATCTAAATCTGGAACAACTACTGAAACTGCTCTTGCTTTCCGTCTGCTGAAAAAGCAGTGTGAAGACCAGAGAGGTAAGGAAATGGCTCGCAAGGTTATCGTAGCTGTTACAGATGCAAAGAAAGGTGCAGCCCGTACAACAGCCGACAAGGAAGGTTACAAATCATTCATCATTCCTGACAATGTAGGTGGACGTTTCTCTGTTTTGACTCCGGTAGGCTTGCTTCCTATTGCAGTAGCTGGAATCGACATTGACCAGCTGGTTGCCGGTGCTTGCGAAATGGAAAAAGTTTGCGCCAACGAAAATATGTACGAAAACCCGGCTGCTTTGTATGCTGCAACTCGTAACGAACTGTATCAGAGCGGAAAGAAAATTGAAATTCTGGTAAACTTCCAGCCGAAACTTCACTACTTCATGGAATGGTGGAAACAGTTGTACGGTGAATCTGAAGGTAAGGACCTGAAAGGTATCTATCCGAGCTCTGTAGACTTCTCTACTGACCTGCACTCTATGGGACAGTGGATTCAGGAAGGTGAACGCAGCATCTTCGAAACAGTGGTTTCTGTAGAAACTCCAAGCCATGAACTTCACTTCCCAAGCGATGAAGAAAATCTGGATGGTTTGAACTTCCTGGCTGGAAAACGCATCGACGAAGTAAACAAGATGGCTGAACTCGGTACACAGCTTGCACATGTAGACGGTGGAGTTCCTAACCTGCGTGTAAGCGTTCCTTCACTGAGCGAATACTACCTGGGACAGCTTATCTATTTCTTCGAAAAGGCTTGCGGAATCAGCGGATACCTGCTTGAAGTAAATCCGTTCAACCAACCGGGGGTAGAAGCTTACAAGAAAAATATGTTCGCCCTTCTGAACAAGCCGGGATACGAAAAAGAATCTGAAGCAATCCAGGCTCGTCTGAAAAAATAAATAAACGAAAGCTCATTGCTCCGTTTTTATTGACAGGCACGAATTACATGAAAAGCACTCTCTCTATCATAAAGGAAAGTGCAGTTTCATGTGATACGTGCCTGAATATTATAAACCATATCACCATGTTCCAACAAGAAATTAATCAATATCTTACTACCCATCATTACACACACATTGACTTAAAGGCCGTATTGTTCGATATGGACGGCGTTCTGTTCGACTCCATGAAGAACCATGCCACTGCCTGGCACGAGGCCATGAAACAATACGGAATGAACCTGAGCAAAGAGGAAGCCTACCTCCACGAAGGACGTACCGGATCAGCTACCGTCAATATTGTCAGTCAAAGAGAAAGAGGATATGAGGCGGATGAAGAAGAAATCAAGCGAATCTATCAGACAAAAAGTGATATATTCAATCAGTTGCCTAAAGCTGCTCCTATGCCTGGAGCTTTTGAAGTGCTGAAGAAAATAAAAGAAGCCGGACTAATCCCGATGGTTGTAACCGGTTCCGGACAGCTTTCCTTATTGGATAAATTGAACCATCATTTTCCAGGCATCTTCCAGCGAGAACTGATGGTAACTGCCTTCGATGTAAAATACGGGAAGCCCAACCCCGAACCTTACCTGATGGCTTTACAGAAAGCCGGCATACAGGCCAATGAAGCGATAGTCATTGAAAATGCACCATTAGGAGTCAGAGCCGGAGTAGCTGCCGGAATCTTTACCATTGCACTGAACACCGGTCCGCTTCCAGACAGTGTACTTCTGCAAGAAGGTGCCAACATCTTATTTCCTTCCATGGCCGCCTTTAATGAGAACTGGGAAACATGCCGCCAAAGTTTACAAGACACATCCCTATAAAAAAAATCCACGGAAAGCCGAAGTGCAGCTTAGCTTTCCGTGGATTTTTCTATATCAACGAGTTCCTCTTTATTCCAAAGCAAACAGTTTGCTTCTTGACAATAAAGAAGAGCCTATAACATTTGCTTTTTCTTTCAGCTCAGACAACACAATATCCGAGTCTTTATACATCAAGTTCAGCGTGTATTTACGGACTGCTGAAATAACCGGTGGCAACAAATACTCTCCCACCTTCGAGAATTCTCCTCCGATAATTACCTGTTCCGGATTGAACACATTAATCAGGTCACCAATATGGCGTCCCAGTTTTGCACCGATTTCTTCCACCAATTCAATCGCCAGCACATCTTCACGACGAACTGCAGAAATAATATCTGCCAAAGTTATTTCATCGATAGATTTTTCTTTCAGCAACACAGAGTTCTCTCCCTGACGCAGACGGGCAATAAACTTACGATACAAAGCCGAACAGGATACCTCCGTTTCAATACAGCCTTTCTTTCCGCAATAACAGATTTGCTGGTTATCATATCCGTAGTTGTGTCCAAACTCGCCGGCAAATCCAGACATTCCCGAATACAGTTTACCGTCAATGATGATGGCAAGTCCCAATCCCCAGTTTACATTTACATAAATCAGGTTTTTCGGACATTTTTCCGAACGCATGATGTATTCTCCGTAGGCCATCGCACGGCTATCATTATCAATACATACATTAATACCCAATCTGTCAGTGAACATCTCTGTCAAAGGCTTGTCGCCATAAGTCAGATGTGTGTAGCTGCAACCCGTTTCCGGATTTACTCTTCCGGTCATACCAATACAGATATTCAGAATCTTTGATTTATCACACGGAAGTTCATCGATAAACGTTTCTATCTCCAGACAGATACGTTCCAAACACTCCGGTGTGTTTTCCAACTTGAACGGGATTTCCATCTTAGTTTGAAGCACCTCTCCTTTAAAGTTGATAGCTCCCAAACTTAATGACTGTACTGCCAGAGCGACTCCTATAAAATAGGCAGAATCCGCATTCAAGCCATACAAACTTGGATGACGCCCGCCACTGGTTTCCAGTTTTCCACAATCGTTCACATATCCTTCCTTACACATTTCATCCACAAATTTTGTCACAGTAGGAACACTTAGTCCCATCGACTTGGACAAATCTGTAATTGTAGTGCTGCCCGCATAAATCAAGTGCGTAATGATACGCTGCTTTACCAATGCACTTTTAACGCCTTTCTGTATATTCTTCAATAGAGTCTGACCCATATTTGTTATTTTTTATAGAAACATTTACAAATGTAGAATTTTTCTTTAAAAACTCACGCATAAAAAAACTATTTTTTTATTTGTCTTTCTGAATAAGCTTTGATATATTTGCATAAAGTAAGAAATTCTTATCCAAAGAAACTAGTTAATTTAATTTCAATATTCAAAATTCTAACCACCATGAGATTAATCATTGAACCCGATTACAGTTCTCTGTCCAACTGGGCAGCAAACTATGTTGCAAAAAAAATCAACGCAGCCAATCCTACCAAAGAAAAACCGTTTGTTCTAGGACTTCCCACAGGTTCATCTCCCCTGGGTATGTATAAAGCCCTGATTGAATTAAACAAAAAGGGGGTTGTTTCATTCAAGAATGTAGTAACTTTCAATATGGACGAATATGTAGGCTTACCGGAATCTCATCCTGAAAGCTACCACTCATTTATGTTCAACAATTTCTTCAATCATATTGATATCTGCAAAGAAAACATTCATATCCTGAACGGTAACGCTGCCGATCTGGAAGCTGAATGCGCCAACTATGAAAAAGAAATTGAAAAGTTCGGCGGTATCGACTTGTTCTTAGGAGGTATCGGCCCTGACGGCCATATCGCTTTCAACGAACCGGGCTCTTCACTGTCTTCACGCACACGTGTAAAAACACTGACTACAGATACCATCATTGCCAACTCACGTTTCTTTGACAACGACGTAAACAAAGTGCCTAAGACTGCATTGACCGTAGGAGTTGGCACTGTACTTTCTGCCAAAGAAGTACTGATTATTTGTAACGGACACAACAAAGCACGTGCGTTGCAACATGCTGTAGAAGGGGGTATCACACAGATGTGGACCATCAGCGCATTACAGATGCACCAGCACGGCATCATCGTATGTGACGAAGCAGCTACCGACGAGTTGAAGGTTGGTACATACAAGTACTTCAAGGATATCGAAAAGAACAACCTTTAATTCACAGAATCATGAGAACCAATCTTAGCTCTCAAATTTCTCTGAACCGCGTATCCCCACGTTACTATCGTCCGGGAAACGCGGTGGAGCGTTCTGTCCTTACACGATTAGAAAAAATTCCTACCAATATCTTTGAAACAAGCGAAGAAGGTGTGGTTCAAATCGCCAAAGAAATTGTTGCCAAAATACAGGACAGACAACGGGAAGGAAAATTCTGTACAATTGCAATAGGCACAGGAACTTCCTTGCGTCCGCTGTTTACCGAACTGATTCGCAAGCACAAGGACGAAGGCGTAAGCTTCCGCAACGTCGTATTCTTCAACCTGTATGAATATTATCCGTTGACCGAAGGAGCAGGAAGCAGTTTCAGCCATCTGAACAAGCTTTTCCTTTCACAGATAGACATCGATCGTCAGAACATTTTTACAATGGATGGCAGCATCACCCAGGATGCCATTATCGAACACTGCCGCTTGTATGAACAGCGCATACAAACCTTTGGTGGTCTCGACATAGTCATTATGGGTATAGGTCGTGAAGGAAATATCGGTATGAATGAACCAGGCTCACACGTCAGCTCTACCACCCGCCTGATTTTGGTTGATGCAACCTCTCGCTCTGAAGCTGCACACAACATCGGTGTCGACAATCTTCCTCCTTGTTCCATCACCATGGGTATCAATACCATTATGGAAGCCAGAAAAGTTTATATGCTGGCTTGGGGTGAAGATAAAGCTGACATTATCCGAAGCGCGGTAGAAGATAAAGTCAGTGATACTCTGCCTGCATCCTACCTGCAGCTTCATACCAACACTTCCATATGTGTAGATTTGGCTGCAGCAGCCCACCTGACCCGTATTCAGCGTCCATGGCTGGTAACTAGCTGTGAATGGAACGACAAACTGGTGAGAAGTGCAATTGTTTGGTTATGTACCACCCTGAACAAGCCTATCCTGAAACTGACCAACAAGGATTACAACGAAAATGGCTTGAGTGAACTGCTGGCTCTTTACGGCTCTGCCTACAATGCCAACATCAAGGTATTCAATGACCTTCAGCACACCATTACCGGATGGCCGGGTGGTAAGCCGAATGCCGACGATACATACCGTCCGGAACGTGCCAAACCGTTCCCGAAACGTGTAGTCGTATTCTCTCCGCATCCGGATGACGATGTAATCTCCATGGGAGGTACACTGCGCCGCCTTGTACAGCAGGGACACGAAGTACACGTAGCTTACGAGACTTCCGGAAACATTGCCGTAGGCGATGAAGAAGTAGTACGCTTCATGCATTTCATCAACGGCTTTAACCAGCTGTTCGAAAACAGTGAAGATAAAGTAATCTGCGACAAATACGCTGAAATCAAGAAGTTCTTCTCCACCAAAAAAGAAGGAGACATGGATACTCGCGACATTCTGACCATCAAAGGTCTGATTCGCCGTGGTGAAGCCCGCACCGCTTGTACGTTCAACCGTATTCCACTCAGCCGCTGCCACTTCCTCGACCTTCCGTTCTATGAGACCGGAAAGATTGAAAAGAATCCTATCAGCGAAGCCGATGTAGAAATCGTGCTGAACCTGCTCCGCGAAGTAAAACCTCATCAGATTTACGTAGCCGGTGACTTGGCCGATCCGCACGGTACCCACCGTGTATGTACGGATGCTGTCTTTGCAGCTATCGACGAAGAAAAGAATGCTGGTGCAGAATGGCTGAACGACTGCCGCATCTGGATGTATCGTGGTGCATGGGCTGAATGGGAAATCGAAAACATCGAAATGGCAGTACCCCTGAGTCCGGAAGAACTTCGTGCAAAACGTAATTCTATCCTGAAACATCAGTCTCAGATGGAAAGTGCACCGTTCCTGGGCAATGACGAACGTCTGTTCTGGCAAAGAAGTGAAGACCGCAACCGTGGAACCGCTTCACTTTACGACCAGTTAGGCCTAGCTTGCTATGAAGCTATGGAAGCATTTGTAGAATATAAACCTATCTAAGTGCATATTACATTTTAAGCCAAAAGACACAGAAACGTAGAAGTCCATCCTCAAGGAAGAACTTCTCGTTTCCGTGTCTTTTTTATTTCTGTTTTTACCAAATCTTTATTACCTACATGAAAAAACTACTTATACCCGCATTTGCATTTTGGCTCAGTTGCCTCTTCCCGTCGTGCACCTCGACTTCTCCCAACCATTTTCTAAAAGAAGCCGATTACCGCAACAAGGTGGAAGCTGATTTCGGACAGAAAAAAGAGATTCTCAATCGGGGAAATCTTTTTGACATTTTCAATGAAGACATGTCATTAGAGGAACGGGAAGCCATGATGTTCCTGTATGCCTACATGACTCCAGGCGATATTTCCGACTATTCCGGAGAGTTTTACCTGAAAAATGTACGCCTGGCACTTCAGAACCGCAAAGAGACTTCATGGGGAGCCGGAATCCCTGACATGATATTCCGCCACTTTGTACTCCCTGTCAGAGTGAACAACGAAAACCTGGACAATGCACGCGAAGTGTTTCGTCAGGAACTGATGCCGCGTGTAGAAAAACTGTCCATGTACGATGCCGTGCTGGAAGTGAACCACTGGTGCCATGAAAAAGTGGTCTATACTCCGACCGACATCCGCACCAGTGCCCCGATGGCTACTGTCAAAACGGCTTACGGACGTTGCGGTGAAGAATCTACCTTCCTGGTAGCTGCTCTCCGCGCCGTAGGTATCCCTGCCCGTCAGGTGTACACTCCGCGCTGGGCACACACAGACGACAACCATGCCTGGGTAGAAGCCTGGGTAGACGGCAAATGGTACTTTCTCGGTGCCTGCGAACCGGAACCGGTACTGAATCTGGGATGGTTCAACGCTCCGGCCAGCAGAGGTATGCTGATGCACACCAAAGTATTCGGTGCATACGACGGACCGGAAGAAGTGATGAAAACCACTGCCAACTATACGGAAATTAATATCATTGATAACTACGGACAGAGTGCCCCCGTCACTGTTACGGTGGTAGATGCTCAGGGTAAAGCCGTAGAAGGCGCTCACGTAGAGTTCAAAATTTACAATTACGCTGAATTCTTCACCGTAGCCAACAAAACTACCGACACGCAAGGAAAGGCTTCGCTCTCCGCCGGATTGGGTGACATGGTAGTGTACGCTTCAGCCAATGACCATTTCGGCTTGCAGAAAGTTTCTTTCGGAAAAGATAAAGAAGTCACATTGACGCTTTCCCACCGTCCGGGAGATGTATTTACCGATACCTTGCACATCGTGCCGCCGGCTGAAAAGGCCAACTTCCCAGAAGTGACCGATGCACAGCGTAAGGAAAACAATCGACGTATGGCTCAGGAAGACTCTATCCGCAATGCCTACGTAGCCAGCTTCCCGACTGAAGAAAAGGCCAAGGCTTTTGCAGAAGGACTGAAACTGGATGTGAACCAGACAAGCACATACATTCTGAAATCCAGAGGAAACCATGCGGACATCATGCAGTTCCTGTCGAATGCCGCAGAAAAGGGACAGGGTGCCCGTGCATTGGAATTGCTCAGCACACTGGCTGATAAAGACCTGCGCGACACACCTTGCAGCATTCTGGAAGACCATTTGTATGCTACCGATGCAAAAGCTGACGTGAAAGAAGTGCTTGCACCGCGCATTGCCACTGAAATGCTGACTCCTTACCGTACTTACTTGCAGAAAGCCTTGTCTGCCGAACTGGCCGCACAAATCAAAGCCGACCCGCAAGTGCTCGTGAAATGGTGTAAGGACAGTCTGTCTATCCGCAACGACCTGAGTACGATATTCACCATTACCTCCCCCGAAGGTGTATGGCGCAGCCGTGTAACCGACTCACAGTCAAGAGACATCTTCTTCGTAGCTGCTGCCCGTAGCTTAGGTATCCCCGCCTGGAAGGATGAAGTAAACGGTAACATCTGCTACCGTCTCAACGGAAAACCGGTATTGGTGGACTTTGAAAGTTCAGAAGGTGGAAGTCTGTCGGAAGGTATATTGAAAGCTACTTACCAGCCTATTCCGCGACTGGACAATCCGAAATACTACACACACTTCACCCTGTCGAAATATAACAACGGCACATTCCAGTTACAGAACCATCCGGAAGATGCCAGCTGGGCTTCTCTGCTGAAAAACGGAAGCAGCATGTCGACCGGTTATTACATGATGGTAACGGGTAGCCGTATGGCCAACGGAGGTGTATTGAGCCAGGTTTCATTCTTCTCTGTCGACAAAGGAAAGACCACGGTAACTCCTCTCTGCATGCGCAACAATACGGAAGAAGTACGTGTTATCGGCAGCTTCAATTCCGAAGCACTCTACACCCGTCCGGGCACCGATGAACAAGTATCCATACTCAACACTACCGGAAGAGGATATTACATTGTCGGCGTATTGGGCGTAGGTCAGGAACCCACCAACCATGCCCTGAAAGACATCGAAATAAAGAAAGCAGAATTTGAGAAATGGGGACGTACGATTGTACTGCTCTTCACAGACGAAGCAGCTTACAAGAAATTCGACCGCAAGGAATTCCCCGACCTTCCATCGAACGTAGTATTTGGTATAGACAAGGACGGAAGCATTCTGAAAATGATTGCTGAAAATATGAAACTGGGCAGCAAACCCACCCTGCCGGTGATTATCCTGGGCGATACGTTCAACCGTGTAGTCTTCGAATCACACGGATACACCATCGGCATGGGCGAGCAACTGCTCCATGTTATCCACGGACTGTAAGCGCCTCAATGGTGCGACGCACCTTTTCGGGAGTCGTGACCGGATGAGCATATTCATCCATATCCGTACCTCCCATCGACAAAGCCGGATTGCGAAGAAGCATCCGGCTTTCTTTTTGTTCGCGTGCCGAAAAATGGAACTCACCGGCTCCCGTCACACGAGCCAGTTCCGCAATGTTATGTTCGTTCACTCCACAGCCCGGCATGATGATAATGCGGTCGCCCGCCTGCTTCACCAGTTCAGCCAGCAAAGGTGCCCCTTCCATGGCCGTAGGCATCTGTCCGGAAGTCAGCACACGGTTCACGCCCATACCTATCAGTTCTTCAAGCGCCTCACGAGGCGACTTGACATAATCAAACGCACGGTGGAAAGTCACCGAAAGTCCCTTGGAAGCTTCCATCAGACGCTGCATGGCCGGCTTGTCCAGCTCGCCTTCCGGTGTAAGACAACCGAACACCACTCCATCGGCTCCCGCCTGACGGGCAGCCCGAATATCTTCTTCCATAATCTCCAGTTCTGAAGGCGTGTACAGAAAATCTCCTCCACGCGGACGGATAATGACATGCAGACGGATGTCAATCAACTTACGGGCCACTTTTATCTCGCCCAACGACGGAGTGGTTCCACCTTCCGGCATACCGGCACACAATTCTACCCGATGAGCGCCCCCCTGCTGGGCAGCCACGCAACTCTCTGCAGAGTTCGCACAAATTTCAAACATGTAGTTTTTCATCTCTCAGTCAACTTTTAACAGTGATTTTTTTCACCTTCTGAAAACGCCTTTACATTCACCGGAAAACGCTTTGACGTTTTAATCAAAACGCAAGTGCGTTTTACTTGAAACACAAGTACGTTTTGTGTCAAACGCAAAGGCGTTTCAGCACAAACGCAGAAATGTTTCTCCGAAAGTACAGACCTCGTTTTCTGAAGGCAGGTAAGTATAAACAAAAAAGCTTATTAAACCGTTCTTTTTCAGTCTAATAAGCTTTATGTACGCCCGTGGGGAGTCGAACCCCAATCGAAGGAACCGGAATCCTTTATTCTATCCATTGAACTACGGGCGCAAATATCAATAAGCACACTTTCCAACGTCCTTTTTGAAAAAGGATATTTCGAAAGCGTGACAAAAATACAATTATTCAGTCTTTTCTCCTAATTTTTTCCTGAAAAAATAGAGAACGAAAACTAAAATAGTTGCACCCTTACACGCCTATACGACCTCACGCATCAGAACTGGAAGTAGATAAACGGCTGAATATCGCTGCTTTTCACCTGAATGACCTGATAAATCAATGCAATCATTATCAGTGCCTGCGCTATGAGGGGCATACGCACCATGCCCCGGCTGCATGCATTCTGCCAGCCGTCGGGACAGAAATGAAGCAAGAAGCCTACTCCCATCAGTGCAAATACCTTCCAATAGCCCGTCAGGAGCTGCTCCAGCAATTCCGGATGGAAGGCTGTAAATATCTGGCGAATCATAGTCACCGAAGCTTCGAACGTGGAATTCCGGAAGAATATCCAACAGAAACACACAAAATGGAAGGTCAGCACCACGGCAAAGAATTTGCGTACTCCCCGGCTGCGATATTGCTTGGACCGGCCTAACAAGTTGCGGAAGAACTTATGCAAGGCCAGTGCCACTCCATGCAATCCGCCCCACACCACAAAGTTCCACGAAGCACCGTGCCACAAACCACCTAACAGCATGGTCAGTATCAGGTTGATGTAGGTACGGATTTTTCCCTTCCGGTTACCGCCCAGGGAGATATAAAGATAGTCGCGCAACCAGGACGACAGGGAAATGTGCCAGCGATGCCAGAAGTCGGTCACACTGTCTGACTTATAAGGTGAATCGAAGTTGAGCGGGAAACGGAATCCCAGCAACAAAGCAATACCGATGGCCATGTCACTATACCCCGAAAAGTCACAATATATCTGCAAGGCATATCCGTAGACGCCAAACAGGTTTTCCAGTCCGGAATACAATCCCGGATTATCGAAGATACGTTCTACAAAGTTCACACTGATATAGTCTGAAATCACCGCTTTCTTGAACAAGCCGCTTACAATGAAGAAGATGCCTTGTCCGAACATCTCAGATGATACAAACAAGGGCTGACGGATTTGTGGGATAAAGTCGCGTGCACGCACGATGGGCCCTGCCACCAACTGCGGAAAAAAGGACACATAAAACGCGTAATCCAACAAGTTAGTCAACGGTTTCAGGTCACGACGATACACATCGATGGTATAACTCAGCGACTGGAAGGTAAAGAAAGAAATTCCCACCGGAAGGAATATGTCCAGCGGTTCAAACTGCCCGTGCCACAACGGAGCCAGCATCTCATAAAAGAAATTGGTGTACTTGAAATAACAAAGCAATCCGAGGTTGATGCACAAACTGCATACCACCAGCAGTTTCCGTTTCCAAGGCTGTACGGTCTGCTCCATCCTGCGAGCCAGCAAGAAGTCGGACAACGTGACAATACCTAGCAGAAAGAAATAAAACCCGCTGCTCTTATAATAGAAATAATAAGAAAACAAGGTAACAAACAGCAGACGCGCCGTAGTCTTTTTCTGCAAAATCAGGTAAATCAGGCTGAATCCGAGAAAAAGCAGCAAGAAGAAGCCACTGCTGAAAATCATCGGTTGCGACGCATCGTACGTCAGCACATCCTTAAGTCTGTCCCAGTCAATTCCAAGTTCCGTCCAGTTGAGTTTCCACATAATTGTTGTATGATTTGATAATCGCTTCGTGTAATAATAATCCCTGCAAAATATATCCGTCCTGCGTAAAATGAATCTTGTCACGCTGGAAGTACTTTCCGTCATTCCAGTTCAGACAGGCATAGCGTTCACCTCCTACCACATGATACATATCCCATATAGCGAGTTCCCGTGAAGCCGCATAATCCAGTTCTGTCTTTACCACTAATTTCGTACGAGGATTGATTACCCTTGCGCCGCGTCGGCCATTGCGGACATAGGCTCCGGGAGGAGTAGTCAGCAGATATACCGCCTGCGGACATCCTTTCTTCAGTTCTCCCAACAGATTGTCCATCTGCGCCAGATGCTCCGCCGAAGAATAACGGCGACCATGTGCTTCATTGGTGCCAAACGAAAGAATAACCAAATCCGGATTCAGTTCGATAATCTGACGAATATTCTCAGGGGTAGCAAAAGAAGCACAAGTCGCTCCGTTTACTCCTACTATGTGATACACAATTCCTGCAGCTCCCGTTTCCTGCGCCAGTCCGGAAGTACGGTAATTTACCTGCATATCGAGCACGGCTTCCCCTCCGAAATCGTCTTCCAGCTGCCGCCGTACAATATAAGGATACACATGTCCCCGCACATGAGAATCACCGATGTGTACGATACGTAACGGTCGGTCGAGTACGGAAAGCTTCTGCCAGAAAGGCTTCAGCTCGTGCGTAGGGTCTATAATCGTATTTTCAGTTGTTCCCTTAAATCCGGCAGGCATCGGATTGCTGACTTCCACAAAACGCATCAGCTGCTGCATGGCCTCGCTGTCGGACACATGTCCGGAATGACGGTCCGGACGCGCTTTCTCCGGTAACGCATCTTGTGCTAAAACCGGCATTGTTCCCAAAAGGAATCCGAATAGTATTCCCAAAAAACGAATCTTACTCCATTTCATAGGCTTTTCGTTTTTCGTACTGCTCTTTGCCATACATCAAGGTCTCAAACAAAAGTCCGGCAATGTGCTTTCCCCCTCTGAAATTGATATGAGTATAGTCATAATTGGCCATCTGAGGCTTGTGATTCACCATTTCTACCATGCTTCCTTCCCCTCCCATTGCCTCGAACATATTCCAGAATGCCACATGTGTTTCTGCCGCAAGTGCCTGCTGATAACGAATGAGACGTTTTACCCCAGGCATAGTACGCAAATCGCCGTTTTCATCCTTATTTTCCCTATCTCCCACACTGACAATCAAGAAAGAAGCCTCCGGAAAAGCTGTTTTCAAACGTTCCACGATAGGTTTCATGGCATCCTTGTAATAGGTATAGTTCATCACCTCATCCGAAGCCACATTCAATCCGTACTGCAACACAATCAAATCGTATGTACGCAAACGGTTGTACTGGCGAAGTATCGACATCGGAATATTGCCCAGTTGCTGTCCGCTGCTTCCACGGGTACTGAAGTTGTCGACCACTACCCCTCGATGCGGATCCATTGTCACGGCATAGAACAACGCCGTGGAATCCAGTTTCTCTACATTCCAGCGAACAGAACCAATACGTCCGCTCACAGACACAGCCTGTAATTCTTCTTTTCCATCCACTGAAAATGGCTGTTCCTCACCCCCATTGACAGATGCAGTCAGCCGCAAAGAATCGGAAGCCAGGAAATAGCAGGTAGACACTTCGCAGGTATCAATATGCGACAAAAAGCGTTTCTCACCTTTCAAACTCACATAGGCCCCCTTAGAAGGAATAAAATAATGATTGGAAATGTCCTGACGGGAACGGTCGAAGTACGTAGAATCTGTAATGGAATGACTACTCCATCCACCAAACGAATGATGCACTGTAGGACGGAAACCGGCTATTTTCGTTGTGATGGGCACATATCCCACACCACACCCGCCAAAACGCTTCTGCAACATTTCACGTAAGTCACCAGTCAAGATGTCGGCCTCAATAAATGAATCTCCGAAATAGGCTATGCGCACCGGACGATCCAAAGACTCCACATTTTCCAGAGCCTCATAAAAACGCTCCATTCCACGTCCTGCAGAATCAGCATATTCTTCAATGCACACCATTCCACTCTTGCAGGTATCCACAAAAGCAGGCTTTACCGGAGGAGGCAGCACCAAGGTATCAGAATCCATCGGTTCTGCAATTTCCTTCTTTATACGAATGTCCGAAAGCAAATCGACCCTTCTCAAAGGTTCTCCACGAAAAGAAACGGACGGCAAATAATACATGGCAAACAGACCTGCCACCACCAGAAGGGTGAACAAAAAAGTGTATAATAATTTATTCTTCATGAACTTTCCTCTAAAACTGGGTGCAAAGATAAGGAAAGGTAAGAGCAATACCAAGCCAAAAGCTCGCTTTTGAGTACAGGTATTACAGAACTGCATCCTATCTTCGAGGAATCAAAGATAGAGGAATTTTAAGTACAAAAGATTATCAGATATGTTTTTCTCGAATATTCTTCAAGAAATCATCGACCATGCGGTAACCTTTCTCTGTAGTAATACCCCGCATGTGTAAAATAGTAATTTCACTATAGATTTCAGCCAGCGGATAATGGACTGTAATGTCTGAATAAATCAGTAAATCCATCTGCATGGCCATAGCCTGATTAATAATCTGGAAATTGATATCGCTACGAAAAATGCCTTGCTCTACTCCCTTTTCAAAATATGCCAACGCATCGGCATCTCCCCTGCGGCGGTCGTCATGTATATAATCCAACACCTTGGAATATTTGCGCAGGTCACGAAAGAACAAAGGATTCACCGTACATAGTTCATTGAACTTACGCTCATAGAATGTAAGGATTACTTCCAGCACATTATTCGCACTGGAAGCAATCTCTTGCATATACTCATTCATACAACGACGATAAAAGCGGAAAACCTCCAGCAGGAGTTCTTCTTTATCTCCGAATAATTCATAAAGCGTACGCTTGGATATAGAAAGCGAACTTGCTATATCGTCCATGTGAACAGCCTTAATTCCCAAACTCATAAAAGATTTGGAAGCTGTTTCCACCACACGCTGCTTTAATTCTTCACGGTCGTTTTCCTTTCTTCGCCCTGCCATTATCTACCATCAATGAATAATTCCTAATTTTGAAGTTTCCACAAACCGGATAATATTTTCAATTTCCGGTCCGTTAGGAATCTGTTCACGGATACGTCCCAATGCATCCTGCAAAGAAGTATTGGCCTTGTACAGGATACGATATGCCTGTGCAATGTGCTTGATAATGGTCTCTGAAAAACCGGCATACTCCAGTACCTTTGTATTGATACTGTAGAATGCTATCGGTTCATGGGCTGCTACAATATATGGAGGAATATCCTTAATGAAACGGCATCCTCCCTGCACTACTGAGAAGCTTCCCAGGCGTGTATTTCCCTGCATCAGCACATTGGAAGTAAGGATTGCATTGTCATAGATAATGCAGTTACCGGAAACCTGTGAGCCGTTACCGATAATACAATGGTTACCCACTTCCACATCATGTGAAAGACGGGCTCCGGTCATGATAAAGTTACCATCACCCACCTTCGTAGCATGTGAAGCATGTGTGCCACGAATAATCACGGCATTCTCACGAATCACATTGTTATTGCCGATAATGGCCAGTGTTTCTTCACCCGTAAAAGCAAAATCCTGGGGAACTGCTGCCACAACAGCTCCCTGATAAACTGTGTTCCCGTTTCCCATACGTGTGCCGCTCATCAGACTGGCATAGGGCATAATCACGTTGTCATCGCCTATCTCTACATTCTTGTCGATATAGGCAAATGGATGTACCGTCACGTTCTTACCCAATTTGGCTGACGGATCTACATAAGCTAAAGGACTTATCATAGTTTTTTCATTTTTAAGGTTAATCAATTTCTACCTCCTCCCAACGCACTGTACAAGTTGATGACAGCTTGCATACGCTGGAAATTATCAGCTACCTCTGTTAACTGGGCACTCAGCAGATTCTGCTGTGCAGTCAGGATTTCCAGATAAGTGGCATCCCCACTCTGGAACAGAGCTTTGGTATAAGTCACCGCCTTATCCAACTGTTCTACCTGTCCACGGTCTTCCACCAGTTTCTTGTTCTGCGTTTCAAACAGGAACAAAGCATCGCTCACTTCTTTTCCAGCTTCCAGGATAGTCTGCTGATAATTCATCTGAGCAATCTTTTCTTCTGCCTTCGAAACCTTCAGGTTAGCAATCAGCTTGCCATTGTTGAAAATAGGCTGAGCCAATGCAGCCAGTGCCTGCAACATAAATTCACCCGGATTAGCCACTGTAATACCTGAACCGTTTGTCCATCCTGCCAGACCAGTAATGTTCAAGCCCGGATAAAATGCCGCACGTGCCGAATTAGTTGTATAATAAGCCGCAGCAAGCGTCATTTCAGCCATCTTCACGTCCGGACGGTTTTCCAGCAACTGCATCGGTACACCCGCAGCCAGTTCTTCCGGCATAACCTGTTCGTCCAATGTGCTGCGTTCAATCGTCTGAGGCGCTTTAGCCAGCAACACGGCAAGTGAGTTTTCAGTTTCACGTACCTGACGTTTCAAATCCATCAAAGAAGCCTCTACCTGATGGCTGGCAGCACGCATCTGTGCAACTGCAGCTTCAGTAGTCATACCGGCAATTTTCATGGCTTCCATTACTCGTACGTTTTCTTTATAGATAGCAGCCGTTTCGGTCGTAATTTCTACCTGACGGTCGAGCATCAGCAAAGAATAGTACACATTAGCTATACCACAAATAATCTGTGAACGTACAGCCTGTTCCGCATACTGGCTCTGTTCGTACGCAATTTTCTGACCACGTTTGGTGTTCAAAATCTTGCCAAATAAGTCAATTTCCCAGCTGGCAGACACTGGAAGCTGGTATGCCTTCACAAAATCTCCACCTCCCATACTGGTAACAGTTCCTTGCGGAGCCAGATTAATTGAAGGCAAATAAGACAATTTTGCAGCAGTCAGCATCACTTTCGCTTCCTGTACACGGAGAGCAGCAGCCTGCATATCGACATTGTTAGCTAATCCCTCTTCAATCAAGGCCTGCAGTTTGGCATCACGGAAAATTTCTTTCCAAGGTAAGTTTCCCATATTAGCCGTATCGGCGGCCAGTGTATCGGTTGCCGAAGCCGGGTCACGATAGACGCCTGAGGCATCTATCGTTTCCGGACGGTCATAAGCTTTATAAATGTGGCAACTGCTCATCATGGCAGCCAGACACATCATTCCTATTATCTGTTTTTTCATTATCAATCTTATTTATGCGTATTAGGAGAATACTGTTCAATTTCTGATGCTACCTCGCTTTCATCCAAGCTGTCCCATTCCATCGGTTTAATCTTCTCCTGCAACCACTGGAACACCACGAACAATACGGGCACGATAAAGATCTGCAGAATCATACCAATCAACATACCACCAATTGTAGAAGCTCCCAACGTACGGTTACCGTGAGCACCTACACCCATGGCAAGCATCAACGGAATCAAACCGACAATCATGGCCAAAGAGGTCATCAAAATAGGACGCAAACGAGCAGCGGCTCCCAATACAGCGGCCCATGAAATACTCATACCCTGCTTACGACGATCGAGCGCAAACTCTACAATCAAGATGGCATTCTTAGCCAACAGACCCATCAACATGATCAAGGCAATCTGCATATAAATGTCATTAGACATGGAGCCTAAAATCATCTTCAAGGCAGGTATACGTCCCAATGCCGCAAATCCGTTCACAAACAAGAAGCTACCCAGCAAACCGAATGGAATAGAAAGCAATACAGACAATGGCAGGATATAGCTTTCATACTGTGCACTCAGCAACAGGTATACGAAGACAAAGCAGAGAATAAAGATAATACCTGTAGAACTTCCACTGGTCTGTGCCTCCTCACGAGCCATACCACCCAACTCATAACCGAATCCGGTCGGCAGGTTCTCTTTAGCAACTTCTGCAATAGCCTGCAAGGCCTGTCCTGAAGTATATCCTGAACCCGGAGCCACCATTACCTTAATAGAAGTATACAGGTTGAAACGACTGATTACATCAGGACCGTATACTTTCTTCATTGATACGAACTGGGTAATCGGTGCCATTTCTCCATTGCTGCCACGTACTTTTATACTATTCAGAGATTCCAAGTTTTTAGTTGCATCCGGTTCAGCCTGAATCATTACACGGTACATCTTACCGAAACGGTTGAAGTTAGATGCATACAAACCTCCGTAATATCCTTGCATAGTTACCAGAATGTCACTCGGGCTAATACCAGCCTTCTTACATGCTGCCGCATCAATATCCAGCTGATACTGTGGGAAAGTCGGGTTGAAAGTAGTCTGTGCACGGCTAATTTCCGGACGCTGTTCCAATGCGGCAATATAATTATTGACAACTTCAAAGAAATGGTTCAAGTCTCCACCTGTCTTATCCTGCATATTCAACTCAATATCACTTGACATTGAATAACCCGGAATCATCGGAGGTGCAAAGAACAATACCTGTGCATCTTTGATAATCTTCTGGGCACGCATAAATAAGGTGGCCACAACCATATCCGAATTTTGCATGGTAGAGCGTTCTTCCCAGTCTTTCAGCTTAATAATGACAGAACCGTAAGACGGGCCCTGACCACCGATAAATCCGAAACCAGAAATCACCGTACGTGATTCAACTGCCGGGTCTGCAGCCACCAAGCTGTCAACTTTAGCCAACACTTCCATAGCACGTTCCTGAGAAGTACCAGGAGGCAGTGTCACTGCACCCATGATTGTACCTGTATCTTCATTAGGCACCATACCTGTCGGAGTAATCTTCATAAAGAATACCAACAATACGATAGAAGCAGCCACCAGACCAAATGACAACCATTTCTTATGGATGAAGAATACCACACGCTTCTTGTAACTCTTCAGCAATGAATCATATGCCGTATTGAATGAAGTATGGAAACGGTCTACCAAAGACATTTTCTTGTTGTCACCATGTTCACTATTGTGAGGTTTCAAGAAGATAGCACAAAGTGCCGGAGAAAGTGTCAATGCGTTCAATGCCGAGAATCCGATAGCAATAGCCATGGTCAAACCAAACTGACGGTAGAATGTACCAGCCGTACCTCCCATGAAACTTACAGGAACGAACACTGACATCATGACCAGGGTAATAGATACGATAGCACCACCAAGTTCACTCATGGCATCGATGGAAGCCTCACGAGATGACTTGTAACCCTGGTCCAACTTGGCATGCACACCTTCCACCACCACAATGGCATCGTCGACCACAATTGCAATGGCAAGCACCATGGCCGAAAGTGTCAGCAAGTTCACACTAAATCCAATCAGTTTCAAAACGAAGAAGGTAGCAATCAAAGCCACCGGAATGGCAATAGCCGGAATCAATGTAGAACGGAAATCCTGCAAGAACACATATACTACGATAAACACCAGAATAAAGGCCTCTATCAATGTCTTGATAACCTCATGAATAGAAGCGAACAAAAAGTCGTTGGCATTCTGTGCAATATTAATCTTCAAACCGGCAGGCAATGTTTCCTGAGCTTTTTCCAACGTAGCCTCCAAGTCAGAGATAGTCTGTGTAGCATTCGTTCCAGCCATCTGATACACAATACAAGTAACAGACTTGTGTCCGTTAACCGTATTGTTGAAAGTATAAGCCAGACGTCCCAGTTCCACATTTGCAATTTCTCCCAGTCGAAGAACCTGACCGTTAGGCAAAGCCTTTATCACGATATTCTCAAATTCCTCAATCTGCTGCAAACGTCCTTTATAACGGATGGTGTACTGATAAGTCTGATTTCCTCTTTCACCAAACTGACCGGGAGCAGCTTCAATGTTCTGTTCTGCCAATGCATTCGACACATCAGTCGGATTCAGCTTGTACTGAGCCATAATGTCCGGCTTCAGCCAGATACGCATTGAATAGTCCTGTCCCATCACATTCGCATCACCCACACCTTTCACACGCTTGATTTCAGGAATCAAGTTAATGTTAGCGTAGTTTTCCAAGAATTCAATGTTGTATTTATCTTCTGCATCATAAATAGAGAAAATCAACAACATAGAGTTCTGACGCTTCTGAGTGGTTACACCCACCTTTGTTACTTCGGCCGGCAACAAACCTTGTGCCATAGACACACGGTTCTGTACGTTGACCGCAGCCATATCCGGGTCAGTACCCTGGTTAAAATACACACTGATTTCAGCAGAACCATTGTTTGAAGCACTGGACTGAATGTACATCATGTTTTCCACACCGTTAATCTGGTCTTCCAGCGGTGCAATTACGGAGTTCAACACGGTCTGTGCATTAGCTCCGGTATAAGTGGCGCGCACCGATACAGTAGGTGGCGCAATGTCCGGATATTGCGTAACAGGTAAGGTAACCAAACCAATCACACCCAGAATTACCATCAACACAGAAATTACGGTTGACAGCACCGGACGGTTAATAAATTTATCTAGTCTCATTTTATACCTCTAATAATTTATTAAATGACCTTTTTCTATATACCAATCAATTAAAAGCAGTCGCAAAGTTTCCTTCACGCTGATCTTTTAAAGCCTTCTGATATTTAGCTTCCTTTTCAGCTACAGTGATAGGAGTAATTTTTTGCTTGTCTTTCAATGTCTGGACGCCTTCTACCACAATCTTGTCACCAGGCTTCAAACCTCCAGTTACGATATAGTTTTTGCCATCGTTCAAATTCGAAATCTGAATTTCTGTATGCTTAATTGTATTGTCTGACTGCAGTACATACACAAATTTCTTATCCTGTATTTCCTGAGTAGCAGTCTGAGGGATCAAGATAACATCACTCATAGTATATGGAAATACAACATTAGCCATACCTCCACTACGCAAAATATTCTGTGAATTCGGGAAAATAGCACGCATGCTTACAGAACCTGTAGTCTGGTCAATCACACCACTCACGGCATCAATCTTACCCTCTTCTGAATACATGGTTCCATCAGACAACTGCAATTTTACAGCAGGCATCTTTTCCAACTGTTCCTTCAATGTACCACCAGCTCTAGTCAATGCCAGCAGTTGCTTCTCAGTCATAGAAAAATACACATACATATCTCCTATCTGAGAAACAGTAGTCAACGGTTCAGCCACAGAAGGACTAACCAATGCACCTACACGGTAAGGGAAGGTACCAATCACACCATCCGACGGGCTGGTCACCGTACAAAATCCCAGATTCTGCTTAGCAGCCGCATAAGAAGCTTCAGCCTGAGCCAGGTTTGCTTTAGCTGAAAGCAGATTGTTTACTGCTGTCTGGTATTCAAAATCACTGATAATTTTCTGTTCATGCAGCATTTTCTTGTTTGCTTCAGTAGAAGCAACAGTCTCCAGATTAGCTTTTGCAGAAGCTACAGCCGCTTTAGCCTGATCATACGCAGCCTGATACTGTGTCGGATCAATCTGGAACAAAGCCTGTCCTTTTCGAACTGTAGCACCTTCATCTACACACAATTTTACAATAAATCCTGAAACTTGAGGACGAATTTCAATATCCTGCAAACCTTTAATTGTAGCAGGGTACAGAGTTGCCTGATTGCTGGAAGCTGACACTAGTGTTTCCACAGCAAATTCATCATCACCCATTTTCATACCTCCCTGACCACCACCACACGCAGTCAGAACCGAAAGAGTCAATGCATAGAATGCCACTCGGCTAGAAGAAATACTTCTGTTTCTTTTTGTGCTCATACTTATATTCATATATAAAATTTGGTTTTTACTCTCTCCAATCTTGTTTTATAAAGTTTTTTCTTCTGAAAACTTTACACCCTTTTCTAGTTTTTTATCGTGCAAATATAGTGAAAAAATCAAGCTCAGGAAAGGGGCTTTAACTAAGAATAACCATAATGTCCTAATATCATTACATATAGGCAATATTATCAGACCAATTGACAAAAACTATCGACAAAAAAGTTTTATAATCGGTGAATAAGTCCAATTCATTTTATAGTTTTTTTCAGAAAAAAACAGTTCATTTGTTATTTTATTTCTACATTTGCGCGACACATTATTCTTTGAAACAACTAAAAAACGAAGAAATATGACAAAAATAACCAAAGAAGCAGCCTTGCTTTATCATTCACAAGGTAAACCGGGAAAGATTGAAGTAGTTCCCACCAAACCCTATCAAACTCAACGTGATTTATCATTGGCGTATTCCCCGGGAGTAGCAGAGCCTTGTCTGGAAATCCAGAAAAATCCAGACACCGCATACGACTACACTGACAAGGGTAACCTGGTAGCAGTTATCTCCAACGGAACAGCCGTATTGGGCCTGGGAGATATAGGTGCCATGAGTGGAAAACCGGTAATGGAAGGAAAGGGACTGCTGTTTAAAATTTATGCTGGTATCGACGTATTCGATATTGAAGTCAACGAAAAAGATCCGGACAAATTCATTGAAGCAGTAAAAGCCATTGCCCCGACCTTCGGCGGTATCAACCTGGAAGATATTAAAGCCCCTGAATGCTTTAAAATAGAACAAAGATTGAAAGAGGAACTGGATATTCCAGTAATGCACGACGACCAGCACGGAACAGCCATCATCTCTAGTGCCGGATTGCTGAATGCATTGGAAGTAGCCGGAAAGAAAATAGAAGAAGTAAAAATCGTAGTTAACGGCGCCGGCGCATCTGCCGTATCTTGTACCAAATTATATGTAGCTCTCGGTGCTCGTCTGGAAAACATTGTCATGCTCGACAGTAAGGGAGTGATTTCCAAAGAACGTACCGACCTGAATGAGCAGAAAAAATACTTTGCCACCGACCGTACCGACATTCACACACTGGCAGAAGCCATCAAGGGAGCCGATGTATTCCTCGGTCTCTCCAGAGGTAACGTGCTGAATCAGGATATGGTACGCAGTATGGCTTCTCACCCCATCGTATTCGCTTTGGCCAATCCAACCCCGGAAATTTCGTACGAAGATGCCATGGCTTCCCGCCCGGACGTGCTGATGTCAACCGGACGTTCTGACTATCCAAACCAGATAAACAATGTAATCGGATTCCCCTATATCTTCCGAGGTGCACTTGACACCCGTGCCACAGCCATCAACGAAGAGATGAAATTGGCCGCCGTTCGTGCCATTGCAAACTTAGCAAAGAAGCCAGTACCCGATGTTGTCAATGAAGCTTACCATGTGAACAACCTGACTTTCGGGCCCGAATACTTCATTCCAAAACCGGTTGACCCACGTTTGATTACCGAAGTATCTATGGCTGTAGCTAAAGCTGCCATGGAATCAGGAGTAGCTCGCAAACAGATTACCGACTGGGATGAATACAAGAATCGCCTGAGAGAACTGATGGGACAGGAGAACAAGCTGACCCGCCAGTTGTATGAAACAGCCCGTCGTAACCCGCAGCGTGTCGTATTTGCAGAAGGCATTCACCCGAACATGCTGAAAGCAGCAGTAGAAGCCAAAGCTGAAGGTATCTGTCATCCGATTCTTTTGGGCAATGAAGAACGTATTGAAAAACTGGCTAAGGAACTTGACCTGAGTCTGGAAGGCATTGAAATTGTAAATCTGCGCCACGACCGCGAATCAGAACGTCGTGAACGCTACGCACGCATACTCTGTGAAAAACGTGCCCGCGAAGGTGCAAACTTCCAAGAAGCAAACGACAAGATGTTCGAACGCAACTACTTTGGTATGATGATGGTAGAAACCGGCGAAGCAGATGCCTTTGTAACCGGATTGTACACCAAATACTCCAATACCATCAAGGTGGCCAAGGAAGTGATCGGTATCCAGCCGGAATACAAACATTTCGGAACCATGCACATCCTGAACTCCAAGAAAGGAACTTATTTCATTGCCGATACACTGATCAATCGCCACCCAGATACAGATACCTTGGTAGATATAGCCAAACTGTCGGCTAAAGCCGTACGTTTCTTCAACCAGGAACCGGTGATGGCTATGCTGTCTTACTCCAACTTCGGTTCAGATGCAATAGGAAGCCCGGCCAAGGTACACGAAGCCATCAACCAGCTGCATCAGGAATACCCGGATTTGGCTATCGACGGTGAAATGCAAGTGAAATTTGCTTTGAATAATGCTCTCCGCGACGAGAAATATCCTTTCACCCGCCTGAAAGGAAAGGAAGTCAACACTTTGATATTCCCGAACCTAAGCTCAGCCAATGCTACCTATCAGCTCATCCAGAACATGAGTGAAACAGAAGTTATCGGCCCGATTCAGATGGGATTGAACAAACCGATTCACTTCACCGACATTGAAAGCTCCGTACGCGATATTGTCAATATCACAGCTATCGCCTGCATTGATGCCATTGTCGACAAAAAGAAAAAAGCACAATAAATAATATTACTAATTACTCTACACGGAGGGACAGCCGCAAGCAAAAAGATTCAGCCTTGCCACCGTTCCTCCGTGTCTTATTTTTCTAAAAACCATGAGAAAACCACTCAACCACACACAATGTATCGTACTTACCTTATGCTGGGCAGCCCTTTGCTTTTTAGTACTTACATCCACCCCAAAAATTGACGGTCCGCTCATCATTATGATTCTCATATCGGGAGCTTTGGTATTTATCCCTGTAATTAAGTCGTTTAAAAACAGAAACAAATAAACACGAATAAATAGATAAAAGGGGATTTTTGACGCCTTTTTCTCACTTTTCTTAATTTATTGTTGCATAAATAATTTTTTATCTATATTTTTGGCACATCAAACAACGAAAAACATATTACTGTGAATTTTCAAAACCAATAAAATAAGACAGATAATCTTTTAAATTATGAATGCAGCTAAAGTTCTGGAAGATCTGAAAAGAAGATTCCCCAATGAACCTGAGTATCATCAGGCAGTAGAAGAAGTGTTAGGAACTATCGAAGAGGAATACAACAAACACCCTGAATTCGACAAAGTAAACTTAATTGAACGTTTGTGTATTCCAGATCGCGTATATCAGTTCCGTGTCACTTGGATGGACGACAAAGGTAACATCCAGACCAACATGGGTTACCGTGTACAACACAACAACGCTATCGGCCCGTACAAAGGCGGTATCCGTTTCCACAGCTCTGTAAACCTGGGAATTTTGAAGTTCCTGGCATTTGAACAGACCTTCAAGAACTCACTGACTACTCTTCCGATGGGTGGTGGTAAAGGTGGATCAGACTTCTCTCCACGTGGTAAGTCAAATGCAGAAGTAATGCGTTTCTGCCAGGCATTCATGCTGGAATTATGGCGCCACATCGGTCCTGAAACCGACGTTCCTGCCGGTGATATAGGTGTAGGTGGTCGTGAAGTAGGTTACATGTTCGGTATGTACAAAAAACTGACTCGCGAATTCAGTGGCGTATTGACTGGTAAAGGACGTGAATTTGGTGGTTCACTTATCCGTCCGGAAGCTACCGGTTACGGTAACATCTATTTCTTGCTGGAAATGCTGAAAACTCGTAACATCGACATTAAGGGTAAAACTTGCTTGGTATCCGGTTCTGGAAACGTAGCACAGTACACTGCTGAAAAACTGATTGAGTTGGGTGCTAAAGTCGTTACCATGTCCGATTCTGACGGTTACATCTACGATCCAGACGGTATCGACCGTGAAAAACTGGATTATATCATGGAACTGAAAAACCTCTACCGCGGACGTATCCGTGAATATGCAGAAAAATACGGTTGCAAATACGTAGCAGGTGCTCGTCCATGGAACGAAAAAGCTGATATTGCTCTTCCTTCTGCCACACAGAATGAAATCAATGGTGATGATGCAAAAGCATTGGTAGCAAATGGCGTATTTGCTGTATCAGAAGGTGCAAACATGCCTTCTACACCGGAAGCAATCCGCGTATTCCAGGAAGCTAAGATTCTTTATGCTCCGGGCAAGGCAGCCAATGCAGGTGGTGTATCAGTATCAGGTCTGGAAATGACTCAGAACTCTATCAAACTGAGCTGGAGTCAGGAAGAAGTAGACGAAAAACTAAAGAGCATCATGAAAAACATTCACGAAGCTTGCGTGAAATACGGAACAGAACCCGATGGTTATATCAACTATGTGAAGGGTGCTAACGTAGCCGGATTCATGAAAGTAGCTAACGCTATGATGGCTCAAGGAATCGTATAACTCTCTATCACAATCATAGTAAAAACGGGTGGAACCAGTATTCAGGTTTCACCCGTTTTTCATTTTCAAAGAACTGCTTCCTAAAGAACGCAAACAAAAATAAATATGTAATCATAAAATTCATGGTAAACAAGTCTATCCAACACCAACAAATGGAATGATAACTTGTTTACCATGAACGTCTATTTAATAATGTACTTTCACAAAAGTCCTAATAATCATATTCAAAACTAAATTCATCCACCCACATGGTAGACCCAGCTCCTCCCGTAAAATAATCACCATATTTACTTGCCGAGCATACAATCAACAAATAGTTCGGAATCCGGCTGGTAGAACGATAATCTAAATCAATCTCAAATTCTTTATAAGCAGACACCGTCTCTCCGCAACTCATCTCACCATAAGCAATGATATTCGGATCATTTTTATCAAAGAATTTAGAGTTTTTAGGGTTCGTCCGTATTTCCACAGGTTCACTCCAATCTCCTAAAGCTATCCAAACAATACAAGTATCAGGTTTTCCCATCAAATCAGCATGAGCATCATCTGTATAATTGATTGTGGATACAGTATATTTAAAATGACCTTTCAACTTTGTAGGCCGGGCAGAAAATTCTCGCCCAAAACCTAAAATACCATTCGTTCCATCAGTAGCTCTATATTCGCCTAAGAACAAGTTGCCGGCTGCAAACTTTCCAATAGTTCCAATACCAACAAATTTCGAGCCCAATAATGCAGCCTGGCTACCCGCAGCAGCCCCACTCCAAACATCCGATGTAGGTTGCGTGATGTTGTCATTTGCAGACAAAGTCGTACTTCCCCAGTTACCTGTATCCCACCAAGATTCATCCCCTTCCTTCCAAGGGCATATCACCTTTCCATCCTGATGCCATTCATCAAAACTCATATTAGGAATAGTCACCGCATCACCGGTGGTAAAGCTCATCTCTTCTCCATATTCTTCACCCGAATAAGCACGGCATACATACGTTGTATTCGCCTCTAAATGAATTATACGAGCTGTGAAATTTCCCCCATCATGAGTCAGTTCAGAAGCATCGACTCGTATCCAGTCAGTATCTCCTTCTTTTTTATATTCACACCCATTATCTTCACCATCGAGTCCAAATCCATTCACCCAGGCCACATTTGTCCACGCATCTACACTATTTACTCCTACAGTTATATCTGAGAGGTTCACATACAAAGTCCATTCTTCATCTATAAAATCACTAAATTGCACCTGTACCTTCGATGTAGCAAAAGCCCCTTTTTTCTCCCATTGAAGCGTAGGCACCCCCTCTACTCCATTTTGCGTTGCCCCTTCCGGTCCAAGTTTCAAATCTGTCACTTCAATATTTCTTAAACCTTGTTCTCTGGGGATACTGACAGAAGCCTCATGAGCTTCAGGATAGAATTTAGCTTGGCCAACCTGCCCAGTCACAGTAAACACACGTGCTATCGTCTGATTTGCCTCTATCGTCCAGACATAATCCTGATACAAAGACAATGTCACAGACAAAGGCTTGGTCAAGTCTATAATTGAATCAGGGCCAATACTCGCTGTTCCTCCTTCGGTGATATCGAAAGTCTGTACTCTTACCTTCTGAGGATTTACAGTCTCTCCAAGTTCCAGTGTCACCTTTCGTTCATCATTCGAAATTACAGCACTTCCCACCTGCCCTTCCACGGTCATTCCCGTTATATAAAGTTTCACGGTAGGATAAGGTAAATCATTCTGTATGCAGGACACCAGCAAACAAACAGACAAGCAAACTATCCATCTCATCACTCTTCTATATGCTACTAACTTTCCCATCATCAGATACACACTGTTATACCAATATTAATATTAAACAAGTTAATCTTAAAGTTCGCTCCACTATTCGTACGCTTTCCAGTTTCACCTGTACTCTTTTTCTGTTTTTCCCAATTATAGGTAAAACCTGCCACTCCAAACGAAACTTCGGCACCCACGTTAGGCATGATAAAAATTGCAATTCCCGGATTGATTCCGACCTTTAACTGATTGATTGATGTATCTGTATATTTTAAATTATCATCTGCTCCACGTGAAAAACGAGTAGATCCCGTACTATATCCTAAAGTTGTTTCATTAAAAAGTCCGAACAGGCCCTTTGGATCCAGTCCAATATAAGAACGATGGAAAAAACTGAAAGAATACGAATCATCCGTATATTTTATATCTTTCAACGAGATATCCAAATCTTCAATATTCAAGGATAAATTATTGATTCCACCCGAAATACGAGAGTAACCAAATTTTAAACCAATCACCGAGTTATCCTTTATCGCATAACCAACAAAAGGCTTTACAGATAAAGTACGTAAGTTTAAATCAATATCTTTTAATAAAGAAAACAATAATCTGCTATTGTCACTTTCAAAATTAAAAACCGAAACCGTTACACCACCTATCCATTTATGTTTGGGTATAAAACGATAATTCATGATCCCACGATCATATCGTCCCACGGGTTTAGTATAAATAATTCGTGAAGAATCAACAGGCATTTTCGCTTCTGGTATCGGCACATATACAGTGTCGTGAACAACCACCAGCTTGTATCTAAACAACGAATCTCCACGAGCTACAGATACAGAATCTGCATTCTGAGCTTTCATTTGCAAGCAACCCACACAAGAAAGCAAACACCACACTATGTACCACAATTTTATCTTCATCATGCTTACAAATAAAATGCAATTCCCAAACCTATTGAGAATATATTAATTTTAAAATTTGCAGAAGTAGACGACTGCTCACCTGTTTCTACCTGATTTGTCACCTGCTGCTTTTTACTCAAATTAACCCCTAGCACGCCAATACTCACTTCTACCGCCGTATAGTTATTGATAAAAGCCACCATTCCTGGAGCAACCCCAAAGCCAAGATCTACAGACCTGGAATAGGTGCCAGTAAGCGCTTCACCTTTCCCATTCGACACCTTCGACTGACTTCCGCCTACCTCCAACTGGGTTTCACTAAAAATCGCAAAACGCTTACTGTCACCCAATGGTATATAATTTCGAAAAACAGCCATGGCAGAATAGGAATGTTTCAACTGATACACATTGTTGATATCAAATTGATTTTCATCATCAAGTTTCAGCTGTGTCTCATCCATACGTACCAACGTACGTCCATACTTAAAGCGTCCTCCCAACGCCATATTATCTTTCAAGGCATAGGCAAACATCGGACTGAGCTTGAACGAATACCCGTCCGAATTTATTTTTTCCACAACCAGAAAGTCATAATTATTTTCCGTATGTTCTGAATACGAAACAGAACTTCCGACAATCCATTGTCCTTTAGGGACAAAGACTTTTGGCGGAAGTTTCTTTTGAGTATCTTGCGCGTACCCCCCTAAGGCAGCACACGCAAGACATATTATACATAACAGTTTCTTCACAAATTCAATCGAGTTTTTTCTTATTCATAAATCAGCTCCATATCATCAATCCACATTTTACTAGTTCCACTTCCTTCAAAATAGTCTCCATACTTACTAGCTGATGCAACAATAATAATAGAAGTTGGCTTACGTTGAGTTCCTCCATAGTTATCATAATCCAATTCTATGGTCAACTCTTTCAAGTTTTCAGCGTCATTATAAGACTCCGTAAATACTTTCTCACCATAGGCAATAGTACCATCACCAGAATAGGTACCTTTCTCAGTGCTAAACAAGCTAGAAGAGTTTTTGGTTTTTACTACAAACGGCCAAGTTTCACCATCAGACTCTTGTCCGGCCCAATCACCTACAGCTACATAAATTATACCCTGATCTGTCTCACCATCAGCTATATGGCTTCCTCCGTTATCAACAGTACCAGGTTCGTAGCGTACCCAGACTTTTAAAGCCTTCGGACGACTTGTACAAGGACGTCCCCATCCCAACACACCATCAGTACCATCGGTTTTCAAATATTTTCCAGCAAAAAGGTTTCCTGCTGCAAACTTACCAATAAACCCACCCAATCCTACAAACTGAGACGAAAGCAATATAGACTGATTTCCGGAATGTTTCACCGAAGTATCAGGAGTAGTCACATTCTTATTCATTGTAGCAGAACCATGATTTCCGGTATCCCACCACATTGACTGTCCACTTCCATACATCAGAATAGCGGAAGAAGAAGTAGAAGTAGATGTATATTCAAACCCTGCATTCTCCGGCTGGAATGTTGCTTCTGTTGTAAATTCATAAGTAACAGATGATGCCTGCTCACCATCCATAGCCTGATATTCATAAGTAGTACCGGGTGTCAACCCTGTGATTTCCTTACTAAATACATTTTCAGCTAAATCAGCATCCACCGTCGTCCAGTCTGCTGTATTTTTGACACGATAACGGAATTTAGGAGTAGAAGCCAACGTACCTGTCACAGTTCCATGCAAGGTTGCTTTTGAAGTCCACACTTCATACGGAATTATCTCATCCGTCACAACCGTTGCATTTGACGCTACAATATTCCAAACCACTTTACGGCTCTTTCCATTTGAATCAATAGCTTCAATCGTAGTAGACACACTGCCTTCATTTGCAGTCATTTTGGCAATCAACTCTTTTGCAAACAACAACGTCCAGACATCGCCGTTCAAAGAGGTCTTTGAATCAGACACTGAAATACCAAAAGCTTTCAAATCTTCATCCTTACCACCCAATTGCAACATATCAAACTGATTAGCAATAAATCCCCATTCGGTAAAATGTTCATTCTGAATGATTAAAGAGCTCAAGGACGAAGAAGTAGCAACTTGTAAATAAAAATCCTTCTGTGCACCTACTTCCAGATACATAGACTGTTCAAGATCATAAGAATTGTCCTCTGTATCTTTACATGTAATCACCGGACGTTGTTTGATAGTAATCACATGTTCTTCTTCTGCCAGCGGAGTTTCATCTACCTTAATCTGTAAAGCAGCACCACCAGTAGGCTCCTGTTCCACAGCCGTATAGCTATAATTCAAATTATAAAGTGTAGCCGCCTTTAAATCGTTCAGTTCTGTAGACTTTTCATACGGCTCACCCGCTAATGTCCTCGCAGTAAACTTACAAATTAATTGAGGGTTATCTTCCGGCAGACTGAAATACCCTTTTGCATCTGCATTTGCTGAAGAATAAACCAGTTCTCCCGTAGCCGATGTAACCGTAACCTGACAATCCCCATCGAATACCTCCTTCAACGATTCATCCCAAGTGATAGCTACTACAGTATTGGCAATTCCACAATCTACCTCTACAGTACTAACCTGTCCCTTCGTAATGGTAAAATCCTTTTTCCCTTCAAAGAAACGTTGTTCAAACGAAGCAGCTACAGAGTCTCCAGCTGTTACCCGTACAGAATAGTTACCATTTACCAATGCAATTTCCGAAGGTACATTTTCTACTCCCTGATACTTTTGTATCAATGTTTCGCCATCGTAAATACGAATCTTGCAATTTTGTTCCAGCACCTCCTGTTCCTCGCTGGCTAAGCTACGAGAAACTACATTTACTTTATCCGACACTCCGATAGAAAGCTTTAAACTTCCTTCTGCCTCAGCAAACCCCGTGTCAGTTTTGCAAGAAGCCAAGCTTAAAACAGCACTTGCAAAAGCTATTATATAATAATATCGTCTCATTATTCTACACTCTTTATCTTTAATGTTTCTGTTACCTCCAAGCCAATCTGATCAACTAAGCGAATAATAAAATTATGATTTGCAGCTCCATAGATACCCAGCAAAGAAGTAAAGTCTGTAATATCAAAAAGAAGTTCGGTTTGGCCCACCACAGCATCTCCCGTAGGGAATCCCAAGCCATTCAGCCCTGCTTCCAAAGCTCCAGGTTCTGCCAAATCAAAACTCTTTGCCAAATTAACTCCAGTCAATATGTCTTCAGTTAACGTTTCAGAGTCAATTGTTACATATACATGAGCTATACCATTAAGCGCAGAAAGAGTCACTTGTAACTGTGCGCTAGAACCTCTTTTAACTTCCAAGACATCGCTACTGATATCAAATGTATTTCCATTAAAGTTAGAACCCACAATAGTCGGAGCATTTTCATTTTCACTGCCATCGCCATCGCCCGGTTCTTCACCGCCTTCTTCTGGGAAATCATCTATTCCAGGTTCTTTTCCCGGATCAGTTCCCACAACTTCATCCGATTCAATCATCGATGAATCAACCACAATTGATACCCCTAACGTACCATCACCTGCAGAACCATCACTAACAGGTGTAAACTTGTATTTGATAATATTATGTACACCAATTTTCACATCCTCAAATCGTTCGCTATAATCTATACTTTCTCCATCAATTGTACCTTTCAGAGTAACAATCATAGAAATCGTTTCACCTTCAGGAGCAATCAAATAAGCCGAACGTGTTTCTGAGTATGGAATTTCCAAAGAATTCTCTCCCACAGTAATTGTCGTCACTACATCCTCTCCTATTTTACCTTGGAACTCTTCATCATATTCCACTGAAAATAGCATATTTGCCAGTGTACAAGTAATAACAGGAACATCAACTACTTCATTTTCCTTTATCTCACATGTAGCAGTTCCTTTATAATAAGGTGTATCAAAACCATTAGACGGACTTTCAGCAGATGTAACCACAATAGAATAAGTACCCACGGTCAACGATACGATTTCAGGCATTGCACTATAATTCCATTGTTCTACTTTCTGCGACTGAGCATCATATATGGTCACCAAATAATTACTAACATCCACTGTAGATTCAGCACGTGAACCCACATACACCGTCTCAACATTCGTATCTACTTCTGCCTTCATCGAGGACAAATTCAAATCCCCTTTCGCACTAGAGACACTTTCCATGGCCTCACTATGGCAAGCTGTAAAAGCCAGTAGACTAGTGAACAGAGTCAAACAGATTAAAAATATTTTCTTCATATTATGTCGGCTTTTTATTTTATTCGTAAATCAATTTCACATCATCAACCGTAAGAATACTTCCGATATGGCGAGAATCACCATATCCGTTTAATGCAGCAGTCCAACTTTTATCACCTTGAATAGCAAGAGTCTGAGGGTTATCACTATTAGATGACATAAACACAATTGTCAGTTTCGTTGCCTGTTTGGTCAAATCTGTATACTTAATAACCACCTTATCGTCTGTTTTATATTGAGACACGGCCTTATCTATCAGCAATTCACCATAACCAATGGATGTATCCCCATTATACACCGTGATATACACCTTTGCAACATCAGATTGATATGGATAATACTTGTAAGCAAAATTCAAAGCTGAAGGTCGGACATTAAATGCATGTCCCAAATTCATGCCACTGTTTACATCATACGTACCAATAAATAAACAACCGGCAGTTCTTGTTTGACAACCACTTTGAGCACTACTTTGGCTTGTCCAGTTATTCTTACCCCATCCAACAGTTGCAATTTCCATTGAAGTATTTCCAGAATTCGGTTTGTCAAGCATTTCTTCCGTTATTTCACTTACCCCAAAATCAGAAGCACTACCATGTTGTTTTACGTGCCAGCTGGCCGTATGAGTTTCTGTAGCATTAGTAGGGATAACCCCTGCATAAGCCGCATAATACCAAGAGTAGTCTCCTTTGTCTTGTGTTGTCAGAGCATTAGTGGTACTCCACCATTTATCCGATTCATCCCGCAAATAAGGGTAAAAAGAATAAATTTGCTTTCCTCCCATCGGTGTCTTCTCCCATACCATCTCTGAGTACCAGTCCTCAAATCCGGCATTTCCAACCTGCGCTTTGGGTTCAGTTGTCACACTCATTTCGGCAGAAGTAGAAACAACTTCACCTGCACGTTTATACGCCGCACGCAAAGTGTAAGTCACTCCCTGAGTTTCAGAAGCCCCTTCTCCCATTCCTGTCAACAAAAACAATCCTGTTTCACTATCATAAGACTGGTTAGGCCACACTTTCCATTCTTCTCCATCCTTATATTGTATTTCTACCGTAGAAGAAGAAATGGTACGCGATGAACGTGATTTAGCAGATGCAACTACTTGAAGATATGCCTTCGTTGCCCACACATCCGCATTGCCATTCTTTAAAGACAAAGCAAGCTCCGGATCTTCTACCTTAAAAGTGCTTTCAATAGTTTTCGCACCATACTGTGCTTTAAACTTCACTCCATTCTCCGTATCCACCAAAGGCTCCGGATAAGTAAATGTCACCTGATATTTATTCTCTTCCGCTCCCGGCTGTATATTTACATTCTCAGCGGTAAATTCCTGATAAACGCCCAAGTAAATATAATAGAACTTTATTAAAGTAGGATCGCCCTCTAAAGTCAGATCAGCGGTCATCGTTGTACTACCATACGAAACATACTCAGGCAAAGCCACAGCAAAACCATTATTACGAGTAGTTACTTTCAATACTAAATCTTCCGATACTTTAGTCAATACATCCGTAGCTCGAAGCGTAAACGTATGCACATCATTTCCATCAGAAGTACAATATAAATAAGGAAGCACATTTTTAAAATCAACCAATGCTATTTTATCATAGTTGGCTCCCAATCCTTTGGTAGAAAGTCCCAGCTCAGTCAGTTTCTGCGACTGTTCAGTCGTAAGATTCATCAAATCCACACTTTCCGGCCATCCTTGTGCCTTCAAAGCTTCAGAAGCCGTTATCAATTCACATTTAGCCAAGCCGGAAGATGCATTTAAATAAGCCTCCAATTTATCAGAAACAGTGCTACCTTCTACTACTTCAATCGCATTTCCCGATGTAAATCCATAAGCAGTAAATGCAGGAGCCGGTGCATTCAAGGCTTCATCCGAAATGTTAATATCCACATTCTGTTCTGAAGAAGGATTATCATTAAACACAATCTTCAAAGAAGCCGTAGAAGCATCCACATCCATTGTCAAGCGATATTCGTGTTTCACTTCTGCCGTAAAATTCTTTGGATTTAAAGTCACCTTTTGAGATACCCCCTGACGAGTTACTTCCAAGAACAATTCCAAATTTCCCGGAACGAAATATGCTCCACGTGTTTCGTCAGCAGCATAAGTTATCTTATTCCCCTTCGAAGAGCTGACATAAGCACTGTATGAAGAAAAATAAGACTTAAAATCATCCGTATACGAAAGAATAACTCTAGCTTTATTAATCGTACACGTTACAGAAGCCTCCACTGTTGCGTCTTTAGCAACATCCACAGTGGTACTTCCTAAATAGCTCAAAGCATCAAACCCTTCTGCATTTGCATCTCCATACGAAGCTGTCACCAAGTATGTACCTACAGGAACAGATACTGGTTGAAATTTCCCAAAACTATCCCACGAATTAGAAACCTTACCATCGGCAGATTCTATCGCCAATGCAAAATCATTAATTTCAGGAACTACTTCTTCTGAAGCCCTGGATTCAGAAGAGGTCTCTGACAAACTCTGGTCTGTGCTAACTCTCACATCTATGCGCCCTTCAAGCGAACTTCGTGCATCGTCTTCAGCACACGAAGCTAGTCCTATAAACAAAAAGGACAACAATCCGTAACAAATCTTTTTCATTTTTTAATTTCTATGAAAACTTCTATTTTTTCGAGTGCAAAATAACACCAAATTTCAAATTCTTACAAGGTCTATTTCTTTTATTTTTGGCTGATTTTTAAATAAGAGTAAAATATACACTATTCATCCTTCCTGATAACTAATACTAATTAGCTATTTAACTAGCATATTGATAGTCTATTCTTAAGATTACCACATTCCATAAATAAGTAAAAGCATTTTAAATGTATTTCACCCATTTTTATATCTCATATTCCTGTCTCTTATACACATCTCCGAGCCCACGAGACTGCAGCTAATC
>ERZ1027150.107-NODE-107-length-71884-cov-14.588370_pt1 | contig 71884 bp, 45 predicted proteins | sample MGYA00519276_ERZ1027150 | MGnify/ENA primary metagenome ERZ1027150 (study PRJEB26926, sample SAMN06164860) | human gut metagenome | biome: ENVO:00009003; feature: ENVO:2100002; material: ENVO:00002003 | host: Homo sapiens | place: USA | collected 2012 ... | reverse complement strand
TATACAGACTAACAAAAAATAAGAGCTTTGGATAATAATTTACTTATGATAAGAATGGCCTACCACACTGGTGACCTCTCCTTTCGAAGTAGGTATCGCCATCAACTATCCCGGCAGCAGCATTGAAAACGATTTCGGATGGGCTCCTATGCACCCAGTGGTAGAAGCATATAAAAGCTACCAGCAGATGCCCTACGACCGTCCTACATGGGACTTGACTTCCGTACTATATTCCGTTGAAGGTCCATCCTATTTCAACGTTTCTCCGGCAGGTAAAATAAACGTAACAGACCAAGGTGCTACTGAATTTACTCCCGATGCCGCAGGAAACCGTTACTACCTGACAGTAGATTCCATTCAGGCTGAGAATATCAAACAACATTTCGTCCAGTTACTGACCAAGCAACCGGCTCACTTCAATAAATAATAAGCATTATGACTAAATATCTATTGGGTCTCATAGGTTTATGGCTCATGTGTTCCTGTTCGGACACCGACTCCGGAGAAACCCCTCCGATAGACCCGCCAACACCTACACCTACCGTAACCATCACAAAACCGGAATTTGTATTCGGCTTCCAAGGCCAGAGCAAGTATTCTTATTGCCCAAGTGCCTTGAAACAAGCTGATGGGACAGTTCATCTATACTTCTGCGGCAATCCGGAAAACCTGATCATGGTCGATAATATCTTCCATATCAAGATCAACCCGGATGGTACACAGACTGCTGCCAAAAGTGTATTGCAGCCTGGTGTACCAGGTTCATGGGACGATCACCATACCTGTGACCCTTCTGTTATCGAAGGTAACTTCACTTGGAAGAATACTACCTACAAGTATGCCATGTTCTTCCTGAGTAATATGTACGGAGTATATTACAATGAAATCGGTGTCGCGTTCAGCAACGACCTTGATGCAGATAGCTGGGTGAAGTATCCGCAGCAGATTGTAAAGAAAACATGGTCGAGCGAAGGTGACCAGGAAATAGGAGGCGGCGGTAAGTCATGGGGAGTAGGCCAGCCTTCTGTCGTATCTCTGGATGGAAAAGGTAAGCTACTGCTGACTTATACCGTAGGTGATATCGGGGGTACGCGCATCGTCTGGACCGAAGCGGATTTCAGTAATATGGATACATATTCCATCAGTACCCCGCAAACAATTGTACAGACAGATTTAAAGGCCATTGACAACCAGTCAAGGGATTATACTTGTAACTCGGAATTTGCAATTGACAAGGATGCGGATAAAATCGTCATGATACGTCCGGTACAGCCTATGCCCAATGATTATCCCAATTATTTAAATTCTTCATTGGAAATAGACTACATGAACCTTTCTGACTTCACCAATCAAAGAGGTAACTGGACACCGATTTACCGGATCACCCCGGATGATACCGGCTATCCGAGAAACCACAATGCCACTCTGTTGAGGGATAATTTCGGCCACTTGCAAGACTGGGAAGAACCGGAATTCTACTTTACAGTCAGCAAGGCAGCCCCTGATGTACAACCTTCGGGCAGCAGCCATGCGGAGTGGACGTACCATATCTGGAAAAGTAAGGTAGTAAAGAGTAAATAAAAAGTAATTCCGGTAATCAACCGAATTTAGTAGTTTCAGTTGATTACCGGAAAAATAAGCTTATTATCATTGCTAAACATTCAAACAAGAAAGATCTTCCTTGACTATACATAAAAAACAGTAATCATCCGACAGTATATTTAAACCCAGTTGATCAGGTTCAATAGCACACCATGTATCTAACAACAAAGTACGAATAGCTTCAAACTCAGCCAATTCATATCTATGTTTATAGTAAAGTGCCTTTTCCCGCCAGTAATCCGTTTCTTCACATAAACCTCTCCAATTTCTATCAGTCACACAATCTGTCAGTCTTTTGCTTATCTGTGCCAAATCATTATTTGGTACATAAGGCATATCTTCTACAAACTGAATCAGATGATTAAACTCATCTACAGACAAGACAACCCATACATGACATACTCCTCCTTCTTTCTTTTTTCGCTCCGCCCAGCTTTTAGCCTGAGCCGCCACTCCGTCTCTAAAGATAAAGTAGTTATTCTTGTCTATACGATGACCCGACAATAGATTTTCGGAATGGCTTATCTTATTTTCCAATGAAGATGCACTTAAATTATCTACATTATCATACCCCATTCTCAACTCTACCAGCATCAACCGGGAAGTAGTAACACGATTATTCGCATAATTACCTATTCCAATGGCAGCATCCATTGTACAGTCATTACTCCCTTTAAGTACTTTAGCCTCATAGTCATCCAATGAAAGACAAGTGATACGTGGATCGAACCATCCCGTTCTCTGATAATCTTTTGCAGCAACATCATTCAAAGTAGCCTGACAATGACAAGCAAAAGGGTGGCTGACTATAATATCATTCTGACAGACCAGTTGAACCATAATCCTGTATACGTGAAATAGCAATATTGAATGACCTAAAGATTTCACTTATATCGCTGCCTAAGTTCTTATAGACATACTGCATGGAATCTTCTGAAGCTCTCTCTGCCTGATAGAAACAGGTATTCTGTAATACGCCCTCTTTACGGGCTATTGACTGAATAGCAGATACCATATCAGGATTATGGCTTGCAACTATTATTTTGAGCCCTACTTGTTTATGAAGCAACACCAGTAAACGAGCAAATTCTACAATCCATTGAGGATGAAGATGCGCCTCAGGTTCATCAATAAGCAAAAGAGACTCTTCATTCAAGTATCCATTTTCAAGCAAACGTTGCAAGTAAGCGAATGACTTGATTCCGGTGGCTGTAGACGCAAGCGTGATATCCAATCCATCAGTACGATGATAATGTAATTCGTCATTCTTAAACCATCCCTTATCCACTGAAATCTTACCATTAATGGAACGCATTATCCGGGCTAAAAGAAGTCTATTCCGCTCCGGTATATTAGTTCCCGTGGAGCTAAGCATCATATTCGCCAACTCTTTCCAATGATTTAACTCTGATCCTTCTACTGCTAATGCCATAGGGGTATCAATATATATTGCTCTATGCAACATATAAGGCATACTGAAACACCGTTCTGCCAAAAGAGGAATCTGGTCTTCATATAACTGAATAGAAGCAGGAGGATCAAAGATTCCTTCTTCAATCAGATATTCATAGATATACCCTTGTAATCTCCCAACCGGATGCATCCTTAAGTCATCTAAAAGATTGATGTATGCAGCCGCAACAATATTCTCTAAATCATCACAGTAATCATCCAAAGTAATACCTCCATCCAATGATATAGCAAGATATGTCAGAATTCGATTTTTATTCCCCTTGTCACCACTATTCATATAACTTACTAACTCTTTCCGGAAAGAGGCTAACACATCCAAACTCGCATGAAAAAGACTTTCAATATCCCCATATACAACTCTGGTCTCCAGCAAGCGGCTATAGGTAACATTGATATTCTCATCTCCTCGATTCACTATATCCCTACGCACTCGATCCGGTTTACGCAAGCAATCTTGTATCTGCTTCAACAAGTCGTTATAAGCAAACTCATCAAACCTGTTAAAACCATTAATCAGATAATAAAGCCAACGGGACAATGTACTTTTTCCACATCCATTTTCTCCGGCAAGCACAGTTATGCCATTAATAGCAATATCTGCTTCTTTAATCGCATTATAATCGGATAATGTATATCTGTAATTACTCATAAGTCTTCATCAAATCATTGAACACAACAAAAATAGAGTATTTATTTGAATTGATAGATAAACTCATTAGATTCTTTTCTTTCAAACTTCATCATTAAACTTTAACCATACAACCATTTTGCCAATCTGTCAATTTGATAATCCTATTCGCACGAGAAGCTTCCCTTTCCACCCTAAGTAGAAGAAAAAGAAAAAATCGCAGGGATTCCATTTCGCATGATTTCCCCTATCCTTTCTCCTTTACGCTTTTATGACACATCTATCTCCTTTTGTGTCATTCCCTCTCTCTAGTACATTAATGTCGCGAAATCGTATATCGTTTTACAGGTCGGCGAGTAACTTTGCATATTAAGAAAAAGTTTTGCCGACTGAAACAAAATATTAACCCAATAACAATCTAAATTAAGAATGATGAACTCAAAACAAGTATTCTTCGGGCTATTGGTATGCATAGCCGCACTGACCGGTTGCGACACCCGGAAACAGGTAGTCGTAGGCAATGAACTCTCCCTGACACGGGCCAAGCAAACATTGGATTCCCTATACCAGAACTACTCTGCTCCCGGCACATGCCTGCTTCGCGAAAATTATCCTTCGAATGTTGGCGACTACACCGCAACCTATCTGGCATCCGAAGAACAAAAGAATATACCCAACCAATATTCCTACTTATGGCCTTATTCCGGCACCTTCTCCGCAGTAAGTGCCTTATATGAGGTTACACAAGATACCCTCTACAAATCACTGCTCGACAAGAAGGTATTAATAGGCTTGGAAGAGTATTTCGATACCCAGAGAACACCCGAAGCTTACGCTTCCTATATCCGCACAGCTCCCCAATCCGACCGTTTCTACGATGATAATGTCTGGCTGGGCATTGACTTCACCGACACCTATTTAGCAACTAAAGAAGATAAATACCTTCAGAAAGCAAAACTCATCTGGAAGTTTATAGAAAGCGGCATGGATGATAACTTAGGTGGTGGCATCTACTGGTGCGAACAAAAGAAGGGATCCAAGAATACCTGTTCCAATGCTCCCGGCTCAGTCCTCGCATTGAAACTCTTTAAGGCTACCCAGGATAGTGCTTACCTGAAGCAAGGGGAACAACTGTACAAATGGACCCAAGCCCAATTACAAGACTCAACAGACTACCTGTACTTTGACAATATATCCCTGAATGGGAAAATAGGTAAAGCCAAGTTTGCCTACAACAGCGGACAAATGATGCAATCCGCCTCTTTACTATATCAACTCACCGGAAAAGAGGAGTATCTGACCGATGCACAAAATATAGCTCAGGCATGCCATAACTACTTCTTTACGGACTATACCCCGGAACATGGCGAAGCATTCAGAATGATCAAACAGGGAGATGTATGGTTTACCGCCGTCATGCTGAGGGGGTTCATCGAGCTTTATCATATAGACCACAATAAAACCTATCTGGATTCTTTCAATAAGAGTCTGGACCACGCCTGGGAACATGCCCGCGATGAGAAAGGTCTTTTCAACACCGACTTCACCGGCAATAACCGGAATGAACGGAAATGGCTTCTCACACAAGCTGCCATGGTAGAAATGTATGCCCGCCTTGCAGCTATCCAATAATAATCATACTAATAAAATATCAATACTTCAAGAATATGAAAAAGAAGAAGATCGGCCTATGCGCAGTGGCACTATTATGTATGAGTGGCACTGCCAAAGCAGCACTGCCTGCTCTGAAGCAAGATAACACGAAAGTAGTAAATCATGCTCAAATAACCGCTGCTTACAAAACAAATCGTCCGGCAGTAAAGAACCGCCTCTACACATCACAAGCAGTAGAAGCGGAAATCCTGCGGGTAAAGAAGTTACTGACCAATGCCAAACTGGCATGGATGTTCGAAAACTGTTTCCCCAACACATTGGATACCACCGTACACTATCGTCTCTTGAATGGCAAACCGGATACTTTTGTCTACACCGGTGACATCCATGCCATGTGGTTACGTGATTCCGGTGCACAAGTGTGGCCTTACGTACAACTTGCCAACCAGGATCCGGAACTGAAGAAGATGCTGGAAGGTGTAATCCGCCGTCAGTTTATGTGCATCAACATCGATCCTTATGCCAATGCTTATAATGATGGTCCGGTAGGCGGCAGCTGGATGTCGGACCTGACAGACATGAAGCCCGAACTCCATGAACGCAAGTGGGAGATCGATTCACTCTGCTACCCGCTTCGTCTGGCCTATCAGTATTGGAAAGAAACCGGTGATGCCAGTGTCTTCGATCAAGCCTGGATTGAAGCGATTACCAATATCCTGAAAACGTTCAAGGAACAGCAACGCAAGGATGGTGTAGGTCCTTATAAGTTCCAACGCAAGACGGAACGTGCTCTCGATACCCTGAACAACGATGGTCTGGGTGCTCCTGTCAATCCTGTCGGACTAATTGTGTCCTGCTTCCGTCCATCCGATGATGCAACCACTTTCCAATATCTGGTTCCATCTAATTTCTTTGCCGTATCTTCTCTAAGAAAAGCGGCCGAAATTCTTTCAACGGTAAACAAGAACAACAGCTTATCGCAAGAATGTACAGCACTTGCCGATGAAGTGGAAACCGCACTGAAGAAATATGCTACTTACAACCACCCAGAATTCGGTACTATTTATGCTTTCGAAGTGGATGGCTTCGGCAATCACATGCTGATGGACGATGCCAATGTACCGAGCCTGCTCGCTATGCCTTATCTGGGTGATGTAGATGTAAACGATCCCATCTATCAGAACACCCGCCGTTTCGTATGGAGTGAAAGCAATCCGTATTTCTTCAAAGGAAAAGCTGGCGAAGGAATCGGTGGCCCGCACATCGGCTACAATATGGTATGGCCTATGAGTATCATGATGAAGGCATTCACCAGCCAAGACGATCAGGAAATCAAAGAATGTATCCGGATGCTGATAAACACAGATGCAGGTACAGGTTTCATGCACGAATCCTTCCATAAAGATGATCCGGCAAACTTCACCCGCGCTTGGTTCGCCTGGCAAAACACACTTTTCGGAGAATTGATTCTGAAACTGGTAAACGAAGGAAAACTGGATTTACTGAATAGTATTTAAAAAACAAGATGCAAAAACAAATGAAAAGTCTATTTACAACGATGTTGGCAATCGGACTGTTCTGCCAATCACAAGCAGCCGACTTGTTCACACCTGTACAGAAAACGGAACTTCGTGCACCATCTGTGCCACTGATTACTTCCGATCCATACCTTTCCATCTGGTCACCCTACGACAAACTGAATGAAGGAAGTACCGAACACTGGACTGGAACCGAGCATCCGCTTATCGGAGCTGTCCGTATAGACGGAAAAGTATATCGTTTCATGGGAAAACAAACGTTGGAGGCTATACTCCCAATGGTTGAAGATGAAATATGGGAAGGTAACTACACCTTCCAACAACCCGCCGGAAGCTGGACAGACATCGAATACAATGCCAATGGTTGGAAAACCGGAAAAGCTGCTTTTGGAAGTTCAGACAGATCTATGATCGGAACCCCTTGGAAAAGTGAACCGGACATTTGGGTACGTCGTGAATTCAATCTGAACGAAGATCTGAGCAACCGTCCGGTCTACCTGAAATACTCGCATGATGATGTCTTTGAACTCTATCTGAATGGCGAACGCTTGGTAGCAACAGATTATTGCTGGAGAGATAACGTACTCTTGGAATTGACTGCTGAAACCAAAAAGAAGCTTCGCAAAGGCAAAAATGTAATTGCCGCCCACTGTCACAATACGACCGGAGGCGCCTATGTAGATTTCGGGTTATTCGTGCCTAACAACCAAACGACTGCCTTTGAAAATCTTGCCATACAGAAATCTGTTTCCGTGTTGCCCACGCAGACTTATTATACATTCGCTTGCGGACCGGTAGAACTGAATGTCGTGTTTACAGCCCCCTTGATGCTGGACGATCTGGATCTCATCTCTACTCCGGTCAACTACATCTCTTATCAGGTGCGCTCCATCGACAAAAAACAGCATGATGTACAGGTATATATAGAAACCACTCCACAACTGGCAGTAAACAAACCCATACAACCTACAATTGCTAAAGTGATCCGCCGCAATGGTTTGAGTTATATACAGGCCGGAACAATCGACCAACCTGTCACAGCCCACAAAGGCGACCTGATTTGTATAGACTGGGGGTATGCTTATATTGCAGGCAATATGAATGCAACCACAGCAGTCAGCTTGGGCGATTACAATGAAATGAAATCGACATTTGCCTCAAGCGGAAAGTTACTTCCCAGCAAAGGGGAGATCGTCACACGTCAGGCAAAACTGATGCCTGCCATGGCATACACCGACAACTTGGGAATGGTATCTGCAACCGGAAAGTCCGGATTCATGATGGTAGGTTACGACGACATTTATTCCATCGAATACATGTACCAGCGTCGTATGGCTTACTGGAAACACGATGGTAAAGTAAGTATCTTCGATGCATTCGAACGTGCCAAAGAAAATTATGAAAGCATCATGCAACGTTGCCGTGCCTACGATGCCATGATTCTGAATGATGCCGAACAGGCTGGCGGTCGCAAATATGCCGAACTCTGCGCATTAGCTTACCGTCAGGTGATTGCCGCCCATAAGCTGTTTAAAGATGAAAAAGGCAATTTGCTGTTCTTCTCTAAAGAAAACAATAGCAACGGATGTGTCAATACGGTTGACCTGACTTATCCTTCCGCTCCCTTGTTCCTGATATATAATCCCGACCTCCAAAAAGCAATGATGACCAGTATCTTCGAATACAGTGCAAGCGGACGCTGGAATAAGCCGTTCCCTGCTCACGACCTGGGTACCTACCCCATAGCCAACGGTCAGGTGTACGGCGGTGATATGCCACTTGAGGAAGGGGGTAATATGGTAATTCTGACAGCAGCCATTGCCAAAGCAGAAGGCAATGCCAATTATGCCAAACGGTACTGGGATCTATTGACTATCTGGACCGACTATCTTGCAGAATACGGGCAGAATCCTGAGAACCAATTATGTACGGATGACTTTGCCGGACACTGGGCACACAATACCAACCTGTCCGTAAAAGCAATCATGGGCGTTGCCGCTTATAGCGAAATGGCACGTATGCTTGGCATGAATGATGTTGCTGACCGATACGCAACAACTGCAAAGAAGATGGCCGTAAAATGGGAAGAAATGGCACGTGAAGGTGACCACTACCGTCTGGCTTTCGACCGTGAAAACACTTGGAGCCAGAAGTATAATATGGTATGGGACAAGATGTGGAATTTGAACCTATTCCCCGGTGTTGCTGAAAAGGAAATCAAATATTACCTGACCAAACAGAATGCTTACGGTCTGCCGCTGGATAACCGCAAGACTTACAGCAAGTCCGATTGGATTATGTGGACAGCCGCCATGGCTTCCGACCAGGCTACATTTGAAAAGTTCATTGATCCCATTTACAAATATGCCAATGAAACAATCTCCCGTGTACCAATGAACGACTGGCACTATACCGATACAGGTACCTGGGTTGGTTTTAAGGCTCGTTCTGTAATCGGAGGTTACTGGATAAAAGTACTGATGGACAAAATGCAGGAGAAATAAGTATCTCCTGCACCATACCTGAGCCCTATCTGAAGCACACTTGCTCCGTACCTTCTCCATCCAGAGGTACCTCTGAGTGGAGAAAGTACGGCAATGGTACGAAGCAAGTATGTTTCAGATAGGGTTCAAATAGAAAATCCCCGATATCCCGTCATGAAGAAGGATACCGGGGATTTTAATTCAAACGCCTTTATTTAATACACATTAAATTCATAGATACGCACTGCATTCCCATTTTTGCTTTGTGTCGGTCTAGTTACCAAGAGACGAACATAACGCGCTTCTATCGGCTGCGAAAGATTTCTGGATACTTCGTTACCTGAGTTACCAAATATTCCGTCTACCGTCTTCCATTCTTCGTTAACAGCATTTTTCACCTGTAGGAAGCAGTCACTTGTAATCCAGGATTGGCTTTCTTGTCCGGCATTGAGTAATTTCCAGCCGCTGATAGTCTTGTTTTCACCCAGGTCGAAATCCACGTAGTTGGGTAATATACTGGTATCACACCACTTTGTTTCGCTATTTCCATCCACCATCAGACGGGGGTGTTCACCTTCACGCGTATATCCTGACCAACCCATCACATGGGCTTCTTTCAAGATGTTCTCCTTGGGAACGGTAGCTTCCTTGATGGTAACTGAACCTTTCACGGCAGTCCTGAACAATTGGGTAGCTACTTCCACTGGTTCCATTGTTTCTTTTACAGCAGTAGCGGCAAAAAGAACGATCTTCTCGTTTGCAGGCAATATGACTGTAGTGGCACCCTTAGGAATATCTACCCCTATCTTAAACATATAGGTAAATTCATAAGGAAGATCTTCGGTAGCTCCATGGCGGTGAGTACCTACATAGGCTATTTCAGCTTCTTTCAAATACCCTTCTGTATGATTCGTATGTCCCCATTGACCGATAAATCCGGTATAACAAGGGACAAAGGCTTTCTGCTGTGTTTTACCGGTGGTAAAGACAGCTTCATAATCTGCATCGGTGGCAGCTGCAAGGAAATAAATACGGTTATATCCTTTGCCTACAGGAATTTGCAGGGTATCTCCGTTACAAGTCATACCGTTGGCAGCATCTTTCTCACCCAGCTTGAAAGGAATCTGATTCACAGTCAATGATTCAGGAAGCAGTTCGGCTGCATAGGAATAGCCGGATTCAAAATTTCCTTCATTACGGAATTCGTTCCATGAAGCACATTTACGGTTATAATTCAACGCGAGATATTCTGAATCCAATGTGGCAGCCACTGACCCGGAAGGTTTCAACTTGATCTTGAATGTCTTGACAGAATAGGGTTTTAAAGAAACCTGCAAGGTGTTTCCTGCGAATGAAGCATTACCGATCTTCTTCTCCGTTCCGTCTGCTTCACAAGCAGCGGTTATCTCTCCGGCAAAAGTCAGAGTAGCTTTCTGTTCCTGCTTACCCTCAGTTTCGTACACACGTACCACATATTCATCAGAACTTTCAGCTTTCTTCAATGCTTTAAGCAGTACATTCCGATTATCAGATGAAGCGAAAGAGAAAGTTTTGCCTAATGTACCTTTATGACTATCAGTCTGGAAAGCCTTCAGACGCTGATTCAACAATTCTCCTTGCTGAACGGTTTCCGCTTTATCCAGCTTACCGTCATGACCTATCAAGCTATAAGTAAAGCTATGGAAACCAAAATCCTGACGATTCTGATAAGCATAGTTTCGCTTTGTTTCCGGTGTGTGCAATAGCGTGAGACGAATCGTATTGTCATTGGGCTTATCCCATCCGTATTTGCTGTCATTCAATATAGAAACTCCATAACTTTCATTCTTGTCGGTCAGATCGGCCCAATAATGTGCATATACTTCATAGGCTGTAGGGACATTATTGCCTCTCTGTATGCTGCCGATACCCAAATCATAGGTCGCCTTCTCATTAGAAACGTTCAGAGGAAACTCTGCTTTCAGCAGGGCGTTGGTACTCTGCCATTCTATTTCGTTATAGAAATCGATACGAGGTGCCTGACTTCCTTCATAAAGCCGGATGTATTGGCAGAAAACTGATTCATCATGCTGCTTCTTGATACGGATTGTTTTACGTAGCGGACCGTTTTCCACCAGTGTAACCTCAGCATTCTTATCCGTAATGGAAATAGGTTCTTTATCTATGGTTTCTTTCAGAATCTCCCAAGCCGGCCAGCTATAAGATTTGTTCTCCGTAAAGAGAGCCAGACGGATAGCCTTTCCGGGCTTCACAATCTCTTTATCGTTTTTCTTGTCCAGCAAAGAAATGATATCTCCGTTAGCATCTAGCTTCATACTGTATACGGAGTTTTCTACCCGGTAGTTTTCGCCTTCACGGACCGGTGCAGAGAGCTCTGTAGCCTTTTCACCGGAAGTACGGACATCATATACAGCATAACCTACCGGAGGTACCACAGCATCAATCAGCAGATTTGCTTTCCCGTTTTGATAAGAAAGCAATTGAGAAGCCACTTTCTTTCCCGCCTCATCAAAAACAGATACGCCTTTGGGAGCGCGCGGCATACTGACTTCCACTTCCACCACACTCTTTGCAGAGAAGCCCAACGGATTATAAAGTACTACAGGAATACCTTTTACGCGGGTATCCAGTTGGCTGGCAACGCCACGTACCGAGGATGTCAGCACATCTGAGAATTGAGAAAGAGAAATTAATTCATCATTCCATGAGAATTCATAGGCACGGGGAATACTGGTTCCCGTCAGGTCGTCATGGAACTGATGATATATAAAGCGTTTCCACGCATCAGTCAGGAAAGTACCGGGATAATCTGCAAGATTCAGCCACTCGGCACCTACTGCCGCACGTTCGGCTGCATCACCCAGAAGTTCGTTCTGGCGGTTATAGAGTTTCATAGCCGCTTGCGAAGTATAACATCCGGTACCATGTACGTCCATCAATAGTTCACCATCGTACATAGGAAGTTCAGGATGTTCTTTGTAAGGCTGATAATCCTTGAACAACTGGTCGCTCGTAGCACTTATAATTTGCAATGGACCATTACCCTTCACGCCTTTCTCTACGGAACGTACGGAACCAATAGTAGGTGAACCGCCGATGTCACCTGTTCCATAATAACGGTAAACAGTTTTCAAAGGGGTACGCTCCGCTAATTCCATCAGCTCTTTATTTTCAGATAAATCTACATCATTCCATCTTTTACCATAGCCGTAACCATGAGCCAGCATGATAGAAGAACCATCTATTCCTTTCCACACTCCAATGGTGAAAGGATGTTTACTCTTTCCAAAGAAAGGATGTACACGCCAGTCCAGCTTTTGAGAGGAGAAACCTATCAGACTACAATGAGCGGCAATAGTGGGTAAAGTCCAGCCGAAACCGAAACAGTCGGGAAGAAAAATATCGGTACTCTCCACCCCGAATTCCTTCCGGTAGTATTCCTGACCCAACATAATGTTACGGATGAAGGATTCGGTGGAAGGAACTAAAGCATCATTGGCATCCCAGCTACTACCGGAAATGTGCCAACGTCCTTCTTTGATGTACTCCTTCAACAATTCGTATTCCCGGGGATAAAATTCCTTCATCCAGGCATACTTTACACCTCCTTCAAAATTAAAAATATAATTGGGATATTGCTTCAGTAGAAGCAGGTTCTGGTTTAATGTGTTCCACACATATTCTTTAATGGTGGTTTGCACATCCCAATTCCATTGGGTATCCAGATGAGCATCAGCCACAGTATATACTTTTGCCGTTTTCGTAGCAGTAGTCTGGGCTGAAACGACTCCGTTTGTCAGTGCCAGAAAAGCACCACATACCATAAGAGATTGTTTCAAATTCATAGCATTCGCATTTAATGTTTTTAGTGTGAGGTAAAGATAGGGCGTCATGAGGTCATCCGGTATACGGATATATGACATTATTGTATATAAAGCCCGAATGTCGCAAAAAAAACACATAAATGTCACGAATACATAAAGGATAATCTACACAACGCAGTACTTTTACACCGAAACATAAAACAATTATTTACCATGAAAAAACACCTGTTGTTACTTTGTGCATTTTGTGTATCTTTATATGGCCATAGCCAAAAGATATATAAGTTGTCATCCCCGGATAAGAATATCGGTATATCCATCAGTCTTTCGGATAAAATCGACTACGACATTACCTACCAGAATGAAACATTACTGGAAAAAGGCAACCTGCAATTGGAAATAGGCAACCTGCAATTGGGGGCTAACCCCAAACTGCTAAAAGCAACCTCCAAAAGCATTCAGGAAGAATTAACCCCTATTGTACCACTTAAGTATTCAACCGTCTCCAACAATTACAATCAGCTCATATTGAAATTCAAGGGAGATTATTCTGTGGAATTCCGTGCCTTTAATGACGGACTTGCCTATCGTTTCATCATCAACAAAAAAGGAATTGTTGAGGTAAAGAATGAGACATTCCAAGTGCATTTCCCGGATAATTACTTACTCCATACCCAACAACCGGGTAGCTTCAAAACAGCTTATGAAGAAGCCTATCAACACATACAAAGCAAAGATTGGAAAGAAACCGACAAGATGGCTTTATTGCCCATCCTGATCGATACACAAAAAGGCTATAAGATCCTGATCAGTGAATCGAATCTGACGGACTATCCTGCCCTATTCCTCAAAAGCAATAATAACAATGGAATGTATTCCGTGTTTCCGAAGGTACCGGTGGAATTCGGAGAAGATGGAGACCGGAGCCTGAAGATTCTCAAAGAAGCGGATTATATAGCCAAGACGAATGGAAAACGTGATTTTCCCTGGCGTTACTTCGTCATCAGCAAGGATGACAGGCAACTGATAGAAAATACGATGACCTATAAGCTGGCAGACAAGAATCTATTGGAAGACGCATCCTGGATTAAGCCCGGATTAGCCAGTTGGGAATGGTGGAATGGTGCCACTCCTTACGGTCCGGACGTAAACTTTGTAGCCGGATGTAATCTGAACACCTACAAGTACTTCATCGACTTTGCCTCCCGTTACGGAGTGCCCTATATCATCATGGACGAAGGCTGGGCAAAATCTACAAAAGATCCGTATACTCCCAACCCGGACGTAGACCTGCATGAACTTATCCGTTATGGCAAAGAGAAAAATGTAGGCATTGTACTTTGGCTGACATGGCTGGCAGTAGAGAATAACTTCGAGCTTTTTGGAACTTTTGAAAATTGGGGAATAAAAGGCGTCAAAATCGACTTTATGGATCGGAGTGACCAATGGATGGTTAACTACTATGAAAAAGTGGCTAAGGAAGCCGCAAAACATCATTTATTTGTTGATTTCCATGGTTCATTCAAACCGGCCGGGTTAGAATATAAGTATCCTAACGTACTGTCGTATGAAGGCGTAAGAGGTATGGAACAAATGGGCGGATGTAAACCGGATAACAGTGTTTACCTGCCTTTCATGAGAAATGCAGTGGGTCCGATGGATTATACCCCCGGAGCCATGTTCAGCATGCAACCGGAAGTATATCGTTGCGAACGTCCTAATTCCGCCAGCATAGGTACACGCGCTTATCAGATGGCCCTGTTCGTCATCTTTGAAAGCGGACTCCAGATGATGGCAGACAATCCGACACTTTATTACCGTAACGAAGAATGTACCCGGTTCATTACTCAGGTTCCACAGACTTGGGACGAAACCATCGCACTGGAAGCTAAAGCCGGTGAATACGCCATTGTTGCCAAACGCAAAGGAGACAAATGGTACATTGGTGGCATGACTAACAACCAGCAGAAAGAAAGAACTTTCGATTTGGACTTCAGCTTCTTAAAAGAAGGAAAAACATATCGTATGACTTCTTTTGAAGATGGAATCAATGCCGGCCGTCAGGCTATGGATTATCGCAAAAAAGAACGTACGCTGAAAAAGGGAGAGAAAATCAGCATACGTCTTGTACGGAATGGCGGTTTCGCTGCTGTTATCGAATAGCAGGGAACAAAAGCATCAGCGCCGGTATGCCCGAAGCAGAATAACTGTCAACCACTATATCGGTTGACAGTGCTTGGGCATACTCACCGCCACAAATGCCACGTACTTCATCCCTGTTGGACCAACCGGAACAAATATTGCGGTGCAGATATGGAAGGTATTGAGTCTGCCCGCAATCATATACCAACATAGCAATGTATTGGGCAAAAATAGCAGTATAAATACCTTGCTCGATTCCACGCTCAAAAGGTAGTATATGTTCCGCAGAAGACATCTCATTGAAAGTATAATCAGCTGCCAGGAGCGCATGATCCAGATAGCGTTTTTCACCTGTAGCTTTATACAATAAAACGGAGGCTCCGATAAAAGTGGCCTGATTATAAACATGTGCTTTCCAATTCGGAGTACCCTTGCCATGACGGCTATCGGCAATACGACCCGTTTTCTGATCCAACAGATTCTCAACTCCCCATTCATAAATCTCTTTACCCTTCGCCAGATATTGGCTCTTTGACTGGTATTCAGGAATTTGTCCGGTTGGCTCTGGTCTTCCTTCCGGTACATTGTTATAGAGAGTCAGGGCGGCTACTACAGTGGGAAAATTGATACAAGCCATCTTTCCATCTCCGGGTTTATTGGGATTCGGATTCCGTATAGGTTGCCATTGCCAGAACATACCTCCATTCTCTTCGTCATAAGATCCTGTGTCTCCTACCTTATCCGAGCCATACCATACCCGCTTAAAACTGGCTTCTGCCAGTCGAAGATATTCTTCCTCCCCAAATAGCTCATAGGCACGCGACAGAGCAATAGTCCACCACATTATATCATCATAAATGAACCAACCTGTGTTTTCATTATTATCATCAAAATCAAAATGTGCATAATGTGCTTTGTTTCCAGCAAAAATCTTCTCACAAAGCTTTCTCATCTCTTTAGTTCTCCTTTTATCTTTCTCCGACTTAGCCAGCTTATATGCATTCATAGCCATTTCCCAATAAATGGGCTGGCACCAGATAGCTGCGGCACCATTACCGCGGTCAACCGCCTGTTCGAAGGAGGTATCCGTTTTATAGATGTATTTGTTTGAATCCAGAAAGGTTTTATTAAATCCGTCATAAGCCATCCAGACTTCTTTCTGAGTATACCCGGATGTCTGATCTGTTTTCTTTCTGAAATCCTCTGCCTTGCATATAGCAGTCGATGTCAGCAATAAAATCATTGCCACTCCCAAAGAGACTCTTATCATATCGATCTGTTTTCTAAATTTATAGTGCTAATTTTCTGATGCAAAATTAAGCGTTCTCCATAAGAAAAGATATACAGACTTTGGACATAAAAGTCCGACTATAAGACAATATCCTGCCATTATTCCTTATCTTTGTGACGTCTAACGAATATATGAATATGAGAAACATCCACAAAGTATTCCGGTTTATATGGTTGCTTTCATGCTTTATATGTTGTTTCCCTTTGGCGAATTATGCATATAGCCTACGACAGTTCTCCAATAAAAACGGACTATCCAATAGTGCTATCCTGTCTCTTCACCAAGATCATCAAGGAGTCATCTGGATCGGTTCATGTGACGGTCTGAATGTTTTCGATGGCACCCGCATACAGGTATATACCCCAGTCTATTCTTCAGAAACATTACTTTCGGGAAATCTGATCAACCATATCATGGAAGCCGAAGAGAACGTATTATGGATACAAACCAATTACGGATTGGATAGGTTGGACACCAAACATCAAATCTGCCAAAGTTTCCCGGACTTTAAAGACAATAACTACATCACCAAAAGTGACGATAACGAACTCTTCATCGTGAAAGATGACGGATATCTTTATCATTACCAACGGGAAAAACAGGATTTCCGGAAGTTGGAGGTTCCCCCAGTTGCTTTTGAACATGTATTATCCACGATTATCGATGAAAATAATATTCTCTGGATTTTCACATCAGATCATGATACCCGTAGCTACCAGATTCATAAAACAGATCAGGGAGTGACCCTAACTCCTAACAATCTGTTCAAGCATACCGGAAAACTGCTATGGGCTTTTGCAGAAGATCACTTAGTCTATTTCATTGACGATACTTACTCATTATACGAATATAATTTCAACAATCAACAAGAGTACTATATAGCCGACCTTAAAACCGAAATCGAGTCACGTGGAGAGGTATCTTCTATTATCAAGCAACAGAACGACTATTACATCGGCTTCAAGAGCAGCGGACTAATTCTATTAAAATACATGACCGACCAGAAAGTGAAATACCAGATGCAATCTACCGAAATACATTCGGGAATCTTCTGCCTGATGAAAGACAAGTTTCAGGATATCGTATGGATAGGAACAGACGGTCAAGGCGTATATATGTACTTTAACGATGCTTTTTCCATAACAAACACGCTGCTGGATACCCCTGTTTACCAGATTAACAACCCCATACGCGCACTTTACTGTGATGAGGAACAAACATTATGGATAGGAACTAAAGGAGGTGGCATAGTACGTATCAATAATTATTCTTCTGATAAGGAGCCGCTAACTTCCTTCAACCGTATTTCTGCTGCTAACAGCACACTGACTGATAATGCCGTCTATTGCTTTGCTCCCGGCGCTACAGGCAAACTATGGATAGGTACCGAAAACGGCATTAATTATTATTCGTACCAAAGCAAACAACTAAAGGAGTTTCCAGTCGTTGCCGATAATAAGAAAGTGAAATACGTACATTCTATCAATGAACTGAATGATACTACCTTATGGGTATCTACCGTTGGGGAAGGTATCGTAAAGGTAATTCTGAATAATACCGGAAGCTCGCCAGTTGTTAAATCAGCCACCAGAATTGTTCTGGATAAAGGGCGCATGGCATCCAATTACTTCTTTACCTCTTTCCAGGAAAGTGACTCCATACTCTGGTTTGGTAATCGTGGCTACGGTGCTTACCGGCTTAATATAGAAACCGGTGAAATGACTCCCTACAAGTTTGATGATGTTGTAAAAAGTCAGACTGCCAATGATATATTCGCTATTTACAAAAACGAAAAGGGATATTGGCTAGGCACCAGTTCAGGATTGCTGCACTTGAATCAGGATTACTCTCATCGGCATGACCGGGCGGACCTGTTCTCAAACAACACCGTACACGGCATTTTAGAGGATCAGCAAAACAACCTCTGGATCAGCACGAATCAAGGGCTGGTAAGATTTAACCCGCAGACAAACACCGGACAGACATACGGCAGGGAAAACGGCCTGGAAGTCACCGAATTCAGTGACGGAGCTTTTTATAAGGACTTACGAACCGGAACCTTATTCTTCGGAGGTACAAACGGCTTTGTAGCCATCAAGCCTAATACATACAGGATGACAGACTATATGCCTCAGATAAGCCTGAAAGGATTGTCTATCTTCGGAAAAGAATATAATATATATGACTTTCTCCATAAAAAGAAAGAAAAGGAAATACTCCAACTGGATTACAGCCAGAATTTCTTTTGCATTAATTTTATGGCAGTCGATTACATAAACGGCAACAACTACTCTTATTCTTACAAACTGGACGAAGTTAGTAACCAGTGGATAGAAAGTGGAACATCAGCCAGTGCCGTATTTTCCAATCTTCCACCTGGACAATATACGCTGTTAGTAAAATACAGAAATAATATGAATGGGAAAGAGTCTGAACCTCAGACACTTCTAATTCAGATCACTCCACCGTGGTATTTAAGTATATGGGCATATATCTTCTACTTTATAATCATAGCTTTACTCTGTATTCTTGCTATCTACAGGATTATCGGTCAATATCGTCGGAAACAACACCGCATCATCGAAAAGCTGAACCGGGAAAAAAAAGAAGAAGTTTACGAATCCAAACTTCGCTTCTTTACCAACATTACACACGAGTTCTGTACACCGCTCACACTGATTTACGGTCCATGCGAAAAGATACTTGCTTACCCGCAATCAGACTCATATATCCGCAAATACGGAAAGATGATACAGCAGAATACGGAGAAACTGAATAGCTTGATTCTGGAATTACTTGAATTCCGTAGGCTGGAAACCGGTCATAAGGCACTTTCTATCCAAAGGTTACCGGTATCGGACAAGCTCCGGAATATTGCAGAATCATTCTGTGAACTGGCTGAGAATAAGAACCTGAATTATCAATTGGATATTGAACCGGATATTGAATGGAATACGGATATCAGTTGTTTCAACAAGATAGCCAATAATCTAATCTCCAATGCCTTTAAATATACTCCGGAAGAAGGTACTATTAACGTTAGCCTGAAGACAGAGAATCAACATCTGACCCTTAGCATATCCAATTCCGGAAAAGGTATAGCGAAAGAAAACCTCTTGAAGATATTCGACCGCTACAAGATATTGGACTCCTTTGAGATGAATGGGAAGAATTCACGAAACGGTCTCGGATTGGCTATTTGCAAAAGCATGACTACTTTGTTGAACGGAAAAATCAATGTCAGCAGTATCCAAAACGAAGTAACGACATTTATAGTTACTTTACCGGAACTATCACCAAGCCAACAAGAGGCAGATATGTCCCGGAAAGAATATGAAACAACACCTATAAATACCAATACAGAATCTATAGAGTTAGAACAGACCATTAAGAAATTCGATAGTTCGAAACACACAATTATGATTATTGATGACGATCCTTCCATGCTGTGGTTTGTTTCGGAAATATTTGTGGATAAATACAATGTACTATCTTTCGACAGCGCTCAAGAGGCTCTGGCTAACCTGGAACAAAAACAACCGGATCTGATTATCTCAGATGTGATGATGCCTGAAACAGACGGACTTTCTTTCGCCCAGAAAATCAAGCAGAATAAGTTATGGAGCCATATTCCACTTATTTTATTATCCGCACTTCATCACGAAGACGATCAGGTGAAAGGTATTGAAGCCGGTGCGGAAGTATACGTAACGAAGCCTTTCAACGTGAAATACCTGGAAAAAGTGGTCTATCGATTGATTCAGCGCGAATCGGACTTAAAAGAATATTACAGTTCCATATTCAGTTCCTTCACCGTAGAAAATGGGAACTGCATCCATAAGGAAGATCAGGAATTTCTGGATAAAGTAATAGAAACCATAGAGAAGAACATCACCAATCCCGACTTGTCCGTCGAATTATTGAGCAGTGATTTGGGATACAGCACCCGTCAATTCTACCGGAAACTGAAACCGATTACCGAAAAGTCACCGGCTGATATCATCAAGGAATATCGTCTTACGATGGCCGAACGTTTGTTACTGACCAAGAATTTCACTATTGAAGAAATTATGGATCGGACAGGGTTCAATAACCGCGGCACCTTCTATAAGTTGTTCTCTTCACGCTTCGGCATGCCGCCCCGGCAGTATAGAGAACAACAGAAGGATAACGTAAAGATAGAGAAGTCTTTATTATAAAAGCGCAACCTAAAATTTTAACCTGATCGTTTTCCTGAATTCAGGAAAACGATCTATTTCCCTTTTACAATCCTCTTAATATCATTCAATTTATTCAACGCCTCCAACGGCGTCAGGTTATTCACATCCAGATTCAATATCTCATCCCGTATCTGGCAAAGGACCGGATCTTCCAATTGGAAGAAACTAAGTTGCATACCACCACGCGTTTCTCCCACTTCCGCCATCGGCTTACTTGCAATACCTTGCTGGCGATTATCCGCTTCCAGCTGCTTCAATATGTCATTCGCACGTTTTACAATGCTTTTCGGCATACCCGCCATCTTTGCTACATGGATACCGAAAGAGTGTTCACTGCCGCCACGTTCCAGTTTACGCAAGAAGATAACTTTATTATCCACCTCCTTAACGGAAACATTGTAGTTCTTGATACGCTTAAAGCTCTTCTCCATTTCGTTCAATTCATGGTAGTGCGTAGCAAACAATGTACGTGCTTTGGCTTTAGGATGCTCATGGATATGCTCCACAATCGCCCAGGCGATAGAAATACCGTCGTAGGTAGATGTACCTCGTCCCAGCTCATCAAAGAGCACCAGGCTGCGCGGAGACAGGTTATTCAGGATATCTGCTGCCTCATTCATCTCTACCATAAATGTAGATTCTCCAACAGAAATATTATCGCTGGCACCCACACGAGTGAATATCTTATCCACCAAGCCAATATGCGCACTCTCAGCAGGTACGAAGCTACCGATCTGTGCCAACAGCGTTATCAGAGCCGTTTGCCTCAACAATGCAGACTTACCAGCCATATTCGGACCGGTAATGATAATGATTTGTTGCGAACTGCTATCCAGCATCACATCATTGGCAATATATTTTTCCCCTATAGGAAGTTGCTTCTCAATAACCGGATGGCGTCCCTGGCGGATATCCAGTACATCGTTATCTTCAATAACAGGACGTATATAGTTATTCTCACGCGCCACATTGGCAAAGGAAAGCAGGCAGTCCAGACGTGCTATCTGGTTTGCATTGACCTGGATGGCAGGGATAAACTCACTTAAAGCCTGTACAAGCTCTGTATAAAGCTGAGTCTCCAGGATCAATATCTTATCCTCGGCGCCGAGTATCTTTTCTTCATACTCTTTCAGCTCCTGCGTGATGTAACGTTCGGCATTTGCCAGAGTTTGTTTACGTATCCACTCCTGCGGAACTTTATCTTTGTGCGTATTACGGACTTCTATATAATAACCGAACACATTGTTGTAGCCGATCTTCAAGCTGGGAATTTCCGTCAGTTCACTTTCCCGCTGCTGTATCTGTAGCAGATAATCCTTACCGGAATAAGCTATCTGGCGTAATTCATCCAATTCGGCATTGACGCCCGACTTCATGACACCACCTTTGTTTATCAGCAACGGAGGATCATTATTAATCTCTTTTTCAATACGGTCGCGAATGGACTTACAGATATTCAGTTGCTCACCGATACGGTTCAGACTGGCGTTATCCGCCTCCATACAGGCTTCTTTGATAGGTTCGATAGCCTGCAAAGCCACCTTCAACGCAACTACTTCACGCGGAGAAACACGCCCTACAGCCACTTTAGAGATAATACGTTCCAGATCGCCTATCAGATGCAGCTGTTCTTCGATCAGTTCCTTGAAATCCGGCTGACGGAAGAAGTATTCCACCACATTCAGACGTTCATTGATAGGCAACACATCTTTCAACGGAAACACCAGCCAACGTTTCAGCAAACGGGCTCCCATAGGGCTGATAGTCTTATCAATCACGTTCAGCAGGCTACTGCCGCCATCGTTCATGCTACCCACCAGTTCAAGGCTGCGAACGGTGAACTTATCCAAACGGACGTATTTATCTTCTTCAATACGTGCCAAAGAAGTGATATGTCCTATCTGGGTATGCTGCGTCATAATGAGATATTGCAGGATAGCTCCCGAAGCAATAATACCATTCTTGAGATGCTCTACACCAAAACCTTTCAGATTCTTCGTTTCAAAATGCTTCAGAAGTTTCTCACGGGCAGTGGTCTCTGTAAATACCCAGTCGTCCAGTTCAAAAGTAAAGAACTTACTTCCAAAGTTACCCTCAAACATACCCCGTTTTCCACGTTCAAAAAGCACTTCTTTAGGAGCGAAGTTATTCAATAGCTTGTCTACATAATCGAAAGGCCCTTCTGCTGTGAGGAACTCACCCGTAGATATATCGAGAAATGCCACACCGCACGCTCCTTTACCAAAGTGTACGGCAGCCAGAAAGTTATTTTCCCGGTAATTCAGTATATTATCATTGATAGAAACACCGGGAGTTACCAGTTCCGTAATGCCCCGCTTCACCAGCTTCTTGGTCATTTTCGGGTCTTCCAACTGATCACAGATGGCCACACGCTTCCCAGCACGCACCAGTTTAGGCAGATACGTATCCAATGCATGATGAGGGAATCCCGCCATTTCAACAGTCTTTCCTTTGCCATTGGCACGCTTAGTCAGAGTAATTCCCAGAATTTCGGCTGCAACAACAGCATCGGTAGAATAAGTTTCATAGAAGTCGCCGCAACGGAACAGCATAACGGCATCAGGATGCTTGGCTTTCAGGTCCAAGAACTGTTTCATCATCGGGGTAAGGACAATATCTTCTTCGCTCACAGTAGTTGTTCTTTATAAATTTATTAATAGGCAAAAGTGCAGCTTATTTTCGCAGCCATGCAAAGATAATTCTTTTTTAGAAAACAAGTACTGAGGGGGCTCAAATCCTTAGTAAGCCTTAACAAAAACAACACTTTTACTAAAACATGTTATAAAACACTCTTTTTTATTTGTTTTATTTGCAGATATCCCAGAAGTCCGTATCTTTGCACTGTGTTTTTCATAGTATTAGATTTAAGGTTAACAAAGGTTGGAGTACAGCGGTACTCCTTTTTTTATGCCCATACGTATTTTTATGCCCATACGTAACGTCAGACAGTAAAATAACCTTCACTTGAACTGATTTGTCCCCCTTTTTGCGCCTTTTGTACACCTGGTAATAGCAACTATTTTGCTTAATTTGCATTCAAAAGATTTATTACCATGAAAAAGAAGAAAATGAAAAAAGTATTTCTCTATTGCCTGGCAACCATCTTTGCCACCGGAACCTACGCCCAAACTTATAACTGGGTGAGCAGCACAGAAGCCAACATCTGGCAACAATCTAAAGTAAAGTTACAATTGAGTACTAAACAGACTCCGCTCTTAGAAATCAGCGGAACGGAAGAAGGCACCACATTCAAAGCATGGGGAACCACCTTCAACGAACTGTGCTGGGACGCCTTGAACATACTCACCCGTGATGAACAGGATAACCTTCTAGAAAAAATGTTTTCCCCACAAGGAGATTTACGCTTCACAAGAGGAAGAATTTCGATGAATGCGAACGATTATGCCCGCGACTGGTATAGCTGCGACGAAGTATCAGGCGACTTCCAACTGAAGTATTTCAACATTAACCGTGATAAGCTGGCAATCATACCTTTCATCCGTGCGGCACAAAAGTACAATTCCAGAATGACATTCTGGATTTCTCCCTGGTCTCCTCCCAGTTGGATGAAAATCAACCATGACTACCCGGTGCGTAGCGACAAGACCAATAAAATGTCCCCGGAATCGAACATAGCCCTTTACGAAGACAATACTGAAAAACGTGAAGACGTGTTCCCCAAACAGCTGGCTGTAAACGACTATATGATACAAGACCCCCGCTATCTGCAGACGTATGCCAACTATTTCTGCAAATTCATTGATGCCTACAAAGAACAGGGAATTCCCATTGATATGGTCATGTATCAAAACGAGGCATACAGCTACACTCCTTATCCCGGTTGTGCCTGGACTGCCGAAGGCACCGTGCGCTTTAATGTGGAATATCTGGCTCCTACACTGAAAAAGTATCACCCGGAAGTGAAACTATACCTCGGCACCTTCAATACGAACCGTTACGACTACGTCGACAAGATACTTTCCGACCCGCGTATGCCGCAAAGCATTGAAGGCATAGGTTTCCAGTGGGAAGGCGGACAGATATTGCCGAAAATCCGCAAAAAGTATCCCCAATATAAATATGTACAGAGTGAAAGCGAATGCGGTGGGGGTACCTTCGACTGGAGAGCGGGCGAACACACCTTCCATCTGATTAACCACTACCTGGGTAATGGCTGCGAAGAGTACACCTTCTGGAACAATACCCTCTGCGATAACGGTGAAAGCCCCTGGGGTTGGAAACAGAATGCTTTGATACATGTTGATTCAAAATCCCGTACGGCAACTCTTACACCGGAGTATTATGCTGTAAGACATTATAGCCAGTTCGTAACACCCGGTTCACACGTTATAGCTTACAAGCCTTCAACAGAAGGAAGAACACCGGTTTTGGTAGTGGAAACTCCGGAAAAGAAAAAGGTAGTGATAGCCGGCAATTTCAACAATAAAGCCAAGAAAATAACCCTGAAATTAGGCAACCGATATCTGAATGTAGAGCTCCAGCCACATTCGTTCAATACGTTCGAAGAGAAATAAATTGATAAAAGTAATCATTATCCGGGTAATCGTATCCGAATAATGATTACTTTTGCCATGAAATACAATCGTAGTCATCACAAAAGAAACACTGAGCTTCTATTTTGAATAAAGATAACTGCCTTGGAAACAACAAAACAATCATGGAAGAAGAACATCATTTTACGAACGTACCCTACAATTACCCCTTATGCCTCAACCATCAGTGTCCCAAAGCATCTACCTGCCTGCGGCAACTGGTAGAGCAAGAATTGCCGGACAGCGTGGAGTACTGGGTAATCATCAGCCCCAAATACCAGGCTAAACTGAAGGGTGCATGTCCCCATTATCGCTCCAGTCAAAAAGTGCAATATGCCAAAGGCTGCATGGATATCCTTGATAACCTGCCCCACAAGCAAAGACAACTCGCCATAATCCATCTGATGGAATACTTCAGCCGAAGAACCTATTACCGCATTCGCAAAGGCGAACGCCTCCTCAGTCCTGCCGAACAAAGGGACGTACAGAAAATCTTAAAACAGTGCGGTGCAACCGGAAAACAAGAGTTTGATGCTTACGTAGAAGACTACGAATGGTAGCAATCTCCCCTATCTACAGGTTAGTGATCTCTCATCTATATATCCATGTTTTTGCCATGCTTGTGGCACAGCTTTGCCATCGTAGTGGCACAACATTGCCACGCCCATGGCACGACTGTGCCAATGCGGTGGCAAAAAGTTGGTAAAGCTTTACGGTTTCGGCAATACGGCATCCCGGCAGATTAAAGCTGCAAGGTAGTAAAATAAACGATTTATTTGATGATGAGGTTGTGTCAAAAGTAAGAATCACTATCATTTCGCTCTGTCATCCTGAACGTAGTGAAGGATCTACTCACCTGAATGCACAGAGAAGAGATCCTTCGACAAGCTCAGGATGACAAAATGATACGCTTGTCAGAGTTTCGACACAACCTCGATAACATTGTATTATTACCACCTGTCCCCTTTACGGCTGTTTCAGATAATCTGAAGGCAACACCCCGAACTCCTCCTTAAAACACTGCCGGAAGTAAACCACACTATTTATGCCTACTCTGAAAGCAATCTCGGAAACATTATACCGACCTTCCAGCAATAAACGTTCGGCATACTGCATCTTTATCTTACGAACATACTCATTGGTAGACAACCCCGTCAATGCCTTCATTTTACGATACAATGTAGATTTACTCATGCACATGTTATCAGCCAGATAACCTATATCTATCTTTTCGGACGACAAACGGTCCTCTATCAACCGGTTTATCTTTTCAAGGAACTCATTATCCAATTTGTTCAAGGAGTCTGCCAGTAAAGCGCGTTTCTCATCCATATTGTGATGCGGGGTATTGGTATTAAAACGCTCTGCCAATCGCTTGCGAGACTCAAGCAAGTTGTTGATGCGACTATGCAGAAGGGTAGCACTGAAAGGTTTTGTCAGATAAGAATCAGCCCCTACTTGATAACCTTCTTCCTTATCCTGCAGAGAGTCTTTAGCAGTCAACAGGATAATGGGGATATGACTGGTACGTACATCTTCTTTCAACATTTTACACATCGTAATTCCGTTCATTATGGGCATCATAATATCACTTACGACAATATCGGGAATACAACTCAATGCTTGCTCCATGCCTTGCTGCCCATTTGCAGCTGTTTTCACTTCAAAATCATCGGAGAAAGATTCAGCAATATAATTACAGATGTCTTGATTATCTTCCACTATCAACAATATTCGCTTTCCGTTGGAGGTTGACTCCGGAACTTCCTCTCTTTCTTCCTTTCCATCTACTGACGTCCTCTCTGGTGAGTCAGCATGCAATACATGGGGGTAGGTATTGTCCGTCAATAAATAAACATAGAAAGTGCTGCCTGTTCCCAAGATGCTTTCCACCCGTATCTCCCCCTCATGCAATGTCACCAGATTTTTCACTAATGCCAGCCCGATACCTGTACCCGAAGCCTGATGATCGCCTCCTTCCTGATAATAACGGTTGAAAATATTGGGTAACGCCTCGGGAGTAATGCCAAAACCCGTATCACTTACTTTTATTTCGGTATAATTGATATTATCCCGTACCACATTACGTAGTCCCAAGCCGATAGAGCCTTTTTCAGTATACTTAATAGCGTTGGAAATGAGATTATCTAGAACAATAGTCACCACTTCTTTATCAAAATACAGAGGCATATCGTCTTTTTCCAGCTCAATATGGAATTCAATGTCCGGCTTACGGTTCAGTTCTTTATACTTAAGTCCTATTTCGTACACCAGATTGGCTATATTGTCATGAGCCACGCAAAGTTTCTTATTCTGCGTTTCCGTCTTCCTGAATTCCAGTATCTGATTGATCAGATTTAGCAATCGTATCGCACTCTGATGGATAACTGATATCTTTTGAGCATCCTTGCTGGAAAGCGAATTGCTCTTCTGCATATCTTCCAGCGGCCCCAGTATTAAAGTCAGCGGTGTACGAAGCTCGTGCGTGATGTTAGTATAAAAACGCAGACGCTCCTGATTCAATTCTTGTTCCCGCACATGGTTCTTCTTTTCCAGATCATAGAGAACTTCCATGTCGAGCTTTTTTTTGTAAGCATAAAGAATGAGGAACAGAATAGTACCACTCAACAATATATAGCTGCATTTTGCCCACCAAGTCAGCCACAAGGGAGGAACAATATGGATATCCAGCGTTGTAACCTCATCGGACCATTCCTGGTTCTTAACACGGGTTTTTACCAGAAAATGGTAATCACCGGGAGGTATATTACGGAAAGTAACACTATTGGGATCCGTCACCGTATACCATGCATCTTCAAGCCCTTTCAGCATATAAGCATACTCCACCTGATTGACTAACGCATAATTCCGTATATTAAAAGTGATATTGAAGCTGTTCTGCATGTAACCCAGCCTTACTTTCGACTGTCCGTCAATAGCTACCACTTCTTCATTGCTTCCCGCATTGCCTAAAGGAGCAAATATCTTCATCTCTGTAATGACAGCCGCAGGAGCTTCACGTTTTGCCAGAACAAAATCCGGATTAAAATGGCACAATCCGTTAATAGAGCCGAAATAAATCTCCCCATTCTGATCTTGCGCTACACTACCACTCATAAAGTTTCCCATCGGCACATTATCCCAGTGGTCATAATTATAGAAGATTCCTTTATCCTGCACTAAACAACTGATTCCCCTATTTGTACTCACCCAAATATTATGGTTAGCATCTTCCGTTATAGCAAGTATGTGAGTATTGGTCAAACCTTCTTCACGACGATAAACCTTATATTCCCAATCGGGCAATGAAGAAAAACATACCAGCCCTTCTCCTGTTCCGACCCATATATTCTTCCTGCTGTCTTCATAAATAGCATTGATAGTATTGGAAGGAAACAGGTTCTCAATATTAAAAAGCTTGATATCCTGTAACTCACTATTCCCCACTCCCAGTCCGCTGCCAAAAGAACCTACCCACAAATGTCCTCGGGAATCTTTCAAGACACAACGAACCAGATTATTCTCAAATTCATAATGCCCTATAATCTTTTTATCAGCCAGATCGACCTTGTAAATGCCACAACTGGTACCAATCCACAAAATACGCTGATCGTCTTCATAGAACGAACGGATATCCTCATGTTCTATTTCTTTGAGGAAATTCCGATAAAACATCTTTCTTTTTGCATCGTAATAATTCACACCACCCATAAACAAGCCAAACCACAGATTATCTTCCGAGTCACGCAATGAAGCCAATACGGAATTTCCTCCCATATCTTCTGTATCTTCCAGATAAACAGCTACCCGCTTGCCTTTATCAAAGACATTGATTCCGCCTCCATCTGTCCCGATCCACAATTTGTCCTGACTATCCACACAAATGCTACTTGCTGTTTTATTATTCAAACGGCTTATGGAGTTCTGATTGGGAGAATAGTAATAACCGCTAAACAATGGTGGTTCATAGCTTAGGAAATTTATGCCGCCACCCCATACACCGGTCCATATATTCTTAAATGAATCTTGGAAAATGCACCTCGCACTTGAGTTAGACAGACTGTATCCATCGTCTCCTTCCCTGATATAATGAAATTGGGTCTGCTCAGGCAACAGGAACAAACGTTGCGACAAGTCCATTATAGCTATTCCACCAAATTCCATGGCTATCCACAACTTATTGCCGTCAAGCTGCCGGATGTCATAAATATAATGTGAAAGATTCCCATCTGAATTAAACTGGATAAAATTTTCCGATTCCGGATTAAACAATGCCAATCCCTTATTCGTACCTACCCAGATATTATGGTTCATATCCTTATACACACATCTCACTTCATTACCCGGCAAACTATTCCGGTTATTCGGATCATGAACAAAGTTTCTTACCTTCTTATCTTTTATGGAAAGAATACTGAAGCCGTGATGTACATGTCCTATATACAGTTTACCATTACCTCCGTCGGCCACAGTCCAGATATTATCACTTGCCAGTCCTGGCACGGTTGCAGTATTGTAATGAGAAAAATGGCCGGTTTCTTTATCAAAGTATTCTATTCCTTTCCAATAAGTAGTTACCCACAAATTTCCATCATCTGCAGCAACAATATTGGTAACATCATCCGTAATGATACTTTCAGGTGCAGCCTCATTATGCCGATAAAATGTAAAAGTATCGTTTACATAATCATAGGCATTTAGTCCGGCTCTTTGCGTACCAATCCACAAAATGGAGTCCTTCGGATCGTCCAACAGGCAGTTCAATTCATTTCCTGTAATACCATATCCGTTCCTTGTTTCATTCTTATAGTAAGTAATGAAACGTGTTCCATCGAATTTATTCAAACCTTCTTCGGTTGCAAACCATAGAAAGCCCTCCTTATCCTGGGCTATACTAACTACATAGTTATTAGATAATCCCTTCTCTATCCCTAACTGCCTGACAGCATAAGGCTGCGCTGACAAAAGGATAGGTATCAACAAGAAATAAAGTAAAAATCTGCTTTTCATGACATCAGTTTTCTATTGCAATTCAAAAATAGAAATAAAATCTCTATTTCAGATACACAAATCGTTCATTGCACGATTTACATCCCCTTACTGCAAGATTTATACAGTTTGAGAAGCTAAATATAGCTTACATTTGCATTACCTAAAAGTGATATTTTAGTAAAGAATGTATCAATTGTTTAACTTTAAAAGTAATATTTATGAAGAAGCATTTCTTTAATGCCACCCTATTCTGGGCATTTTTATCGCTGGCTTTATGGACTACAGGATGTAGCGATGACGATGGCTATCCTGATGTAGACGGACAAGCTCCCTCTATAGCATTGACTGCCGACCACATCCAAACAGCAACCGGTCGAACGTTCACGCTTGCAGGAACCATTACAGATGCTGATGGAATTTCAACTATTCAATTGCAATGTGCTGACCTGAATCTCAACAAAACAATCGATTTGATCGAGATTTACGACAAACCTCTGGATACCTACGAGTTGAGTTATGACTTTAAAATCCAAGCTAATGAGATTGGCGAACAATTCACAGTAAAAGTAACAGTAACAGACGTAGGCGGACGTACCGTATCACAAGATGTACGGGTAACATTAGACGGAGACTTTGAAAATCCTGTGTTTGCTATTGCACCTGCAAACGGTAGCATGGTTACTGCATTATTGAGAGAGGGTGAGACCCCAAAATTCACTATGAATATCTCAGTAACTGACGATCGCGCACTGGATTATCTTATGCTTAACATTGAAGGCATCGAAGAATATACAAATCTGAAAGTGGATGCTGATGGCAGCAAAGCCTTTGAACATGCCTTTGAGATTACAATGCCTGCTGAAAAGAAGGATTATCCGATGACTATCACTGTTTACGACAAGACAGGAAAGAGCTCAACCGTTGAATGTACTGTATCTGTAACTGATGTACAGGACTTTGAAAAGATGTACCTTGCTGATGTTGCTACTGAAGCAGAACTGAATAGCGACGTATTCGGAGTACCGATGCGCATTGACCATGTAGGTGAATACCAATACCAAGCTCTCTATTATTGCCAGAAGGCTAATACTGAAATCTTCTTCTTGCCGCAAAAAACAAGTTTCTCTCCTATTTGCTACGGTATCGACCCGGCAGATGAAACCATGCTGACTGATAACCCGGTGCTTGCCAAACCTATTGTTTTGACTGAAGCTAATGTATATTATAAAATCAATATCAACATTTTGCAGAAGACGTATGAAATAGAAACTTATTCACTCGAAGATGCTACGGATCCATGGCCTGCAAATATGGTATACGGATTACCAACGATGGACAAATGGAATGACGGCGGTAGTACAATGATGGACTTTACGTTCGGTATGACATCGAGCAATCCTACTGAGGTTGTTTCTTTCAAACAAGATGCCACCAACCCGCACCTCTTCTATAATGAGCCGGTGACACTGACCGGAGGAGAATCTATGAACTTCATCATTCACAATTATCATACAGATCAGTGGTGGAACTTTGTACGCTGGTGTAGTGATACTTCAGAAGACCCCGAAATCTTCGGTTATTATACCGGAAGTACATTCAAAAATGAAAAGTACACCGGACCTACAACTACACAGGATGTCTGGTCTAAACCCAGAGTAACCACCACAGGATCCTACCAGTTCTGGTTTGACTCCCACCTGGGCAGAGCGAAATTAGTACGAGTAAATTAACCTAATAATAGTCTGACAAATGAGAAAGCAACTATTAATTGCATGTCTTTTATTACTGTCCATATGTAGCTATGCGCAACAGGTAACAGTAAAAGGTATAGTAACTTCAGCTACCGATAAGGAGCCTCTGATTGGAGCTACAATTCAAGTGAAAGGTGCCGGTACAGGTACAATAACTGGCATCGACGGTGATTACACGTTAATGAACGTGCCATCGAATGCCGTGCTTGTGTTCTCTACAATTGGTTATGACACACAAGAAATCAAAGTAAACGGACAGACTACCATCAACGTTGTACTGTCGGAATCCTCCGAGTTGCTGGACGAAGTGGTAGTTATCGGATATGGTGCCGTAAAGAAAAGTGACCTGACCAGTTCTATCGCCACAGTTAAAGGAGAAGAAATCACCGAAACTGTGACTGGTAATGCCATGGATGCCTTACAAGGTAAAATCAATGGTGTACAAGTTACCAGTGGTGGTGGTCCGGGTACACAACCCAAAGTACTGATCCGTGGTGTCACTACAGTCAACGGAACCGACCCGCTCTACGTAGTAGATGGCATGCCGGTAGGTACAAATATCAACTTCCTGAACAGTAACGACATACAGTCTATGGAAGTTTTGAAAGATGCTTCAGCTGCTGCTATCTACGGAACACGTGCCTCTAACGGTGTAATCCTGATTACGACCAAGAAAGGTATCGCTGGAAAAACAAACATCAGTTTCAGTGCATCGGCAGGTTTCCAAACATTATCCAAACCCAAAGTGGCAAATGCGGCTGAATATAAGGAAGTGTTCAACACCCGCTACACCAATGATGGAGGTACCTCTATCTGGAATGATACCGGTGCTACTACCAATCCTAATGGTACTGACTGGTGGGACGAAGTAATCAATAAAACTGCCCTGGTACAGAACTATTCGCTTAACATTTCCGGTGGTAATGACAAGTTGGTCTATAACCTCAGTTTAGGCTATTTCCGCAATGACTCACAGTACGATTACGGATACTGGGACAAAATCAATGCCCGCCTCAATACAGAATATACTTTCAACAAGTACATTAAAATGGGTTTTGACATTGCACCCCGCGTAGAGTCATGGGATGATACCCCCAATCTCTTTTCGGCTGCCATGTCAATGGACCCGACAACTCCCGTGTTCAAACCGCAAGATCAGTGGGTAGACAATGAGTTTAACAACTACCAACGTTCTTACAACAATCAAGAATGGAATCCTGCCGGTTCGTTATCACGCCAGAATGGTCATTCACGCGAAATGGGTGCCATTGTGAATACCTACCTACAGATCAACCCTATTGAAAAACTTACTTTACGTACGCAATTCGGAGCTAATGCTCATTTCCGCCGCTCAGATGGATTCACACCCGAATTCTATATCGATGCTTTGGAACAATCTACATTGAGTAATATTTCCCGTGAGATGCAGGAATGGCTCGACTGGAACTGGACTAATACCGCTACATACTCTGATACTTTTGCCCAGAAACACAACATCAATGTGATGGGTGGTTTCACAGCAGAACGTTTCGCATGGTTCCAAGCAAAGGCTTCACGCGATGATGTGCCTAATAACATGGACATCATGCAGGAAGTGAATGCCGGCACGCAAAATCAGAAAGGTGACGGTACTACCACCTACAGTACGCTAGTTTCATACTTGGGACGTATCATGTATAATTATGATAACCGTTACTACCTGACGGCATCAATCCGTGCCGATGGTTCTTCCCGTTTCCCCAAAGGTAACAAGTACGCTATCTTCCCCGCAGTATCTGCTTCATGGCGTATTATCAGCGAAAGCTTCATGCAAGACCAGAAGGTATTCAGTAACCTGAAGTTACGCGGTGGATGGGGACGTGTAGGTAATCAAAATATCGACAATGACGCTACCCTAACCTTACTGGGACAGGCGGATTATGTATTCGGATCAACTCCCGGCCGTGTGCCCGGTACCATGATATCAGGTGTAGGAAACAATCAGTTGCAATGGGAAACCGTGGAAGACTGGAACGTAGGTGTAGACATGTCATTTCTTAATTCCCGTTTGGGTGTAACTTTTGAATATTTCCAAAAGAAATCCAGCAACATGCTTTATCAGAAACAGAATATCTTCGCTATCGGTTATCCCGACTGGAATAGTACCGTATGGATGAACATCGGTAGTATGAAAGCTAGCGGTTGGGAATTGAGTCTGAATTGGCAAGACAAGGTATCTGACTTCTCCTATAATGTAGGTTTGAATCTCTCGGCTGTGAAAAACAAGGCTATCAAATTTTCAGGTGACGGCCCTATCCAAACCGGAGGTTTCAACAGCGACCAGATTATCCGTAACGAAGACGGAGGTTTGATTTCACGATTCTACGGTTATGTAGCCGACGGTATCTTCCAAAACTGGAGCGAAGTATATGCACACACCAACGAACACGGAAAGCTGGTACAAGATAAGGCACAACCGGGTGATATCCGTTTCAAGGACTTGAATCATGACGGTGTACTGGACGAAAACGATAAAACATGGATCGGTAATCCTTATCCCGATCTTATGGTAGGCTTGAATTTGGGCTTCAATTACAAGAGCTTCGATTTCACAGCTAACTTCTACGGTACTTTCGGTAATGATATTTTCAATAAGACTAAAGGATTGTATTCAGGTGTGAGCGGACAAAACGTCTGGGCAGGTACTTTGGAAAAAGCATGGCACGGCGAGGGTACCAGCAATGATATTCCACGTTTGTCATACAATGATTTGAATCAGAATTACACACGTGTATCAAGTTTCTTTGTAGAAGATGGTTCATACATGCGTTGCAAATTGTTACAAATAGGTTATACTCTGCCCAAGAAACTGTTGCGCGGAACAGAGTTGCGACTTTCATTCTCAGCACAAAATCCGTTCACCATCACCGGTTATTCGGGTATGGACCCTGAACGTCCGCAGATTGGAAATAACGGAAGTGTAATCGAGACAGGTATCGATGGCATTGCCTATCCTAATCCACGTACATTCTTATTTGGTATTGACTTTAAATTTTAATCCTTGACAACAATGAAACAGATATTAGCAATATTGACATTGATTGCCTCGTTGACATTCACCTCTTGCGAGGACTTCCTGACCGAGGAAGTACGCGGGCAACAAAACCTCGATACTTATTTCCAGAGCGTAGAGGAAGCCGAGTCATTCATCACCGGTTGTTACCAAGCTATCACTTTTGGTGGTTGGTGGAACATTAATACCGTATGGTTGCTTTCCGAAATGTGCAGCGATGACGGTTGGATGGGAAATACTTCACAAAGCCAAAGCGATTATATCTCTTTGGCACATTATCAGGGTACAGGTCAAAGCAACGGTGCCATCTCAAACTTCTGGCAATACCGTTATAAAGGTATCTTACGTTGTAACGTAGCCGTAGAACGTATCTCACAATCTGAATTTTCAGATGAAGATATGAAGAACCGCCTTACAGGAGAAGCACGATTCCTGCGTGCATATTTCTACTTTGAGCTAGTGAGGAACTTTGGTGGCGTACCTCTCGTTACGAGCTTCCTGCTGCCCGAAGAAATACAAGGTATCACCCGTGCTTCTGCCGAAGAGGTATATAAATTCATTGAAGACGATCTGAAAGCTGCTGCTGAAGTACTGCCGAAACGCAGTGAATACGCAGCCTCCGACATGGGACGCGCTACCAGTGGCGCCGCTCTGGGACTATTGGGTAAAGTTTATCTTTATCAGGAAAAGTGGCAAGAAGCACACGATGTGCTGAAAACAGTCATCGACAGCAAAGAATACAAACTGCTTGAAAACTTTGGTGATGTGTGGAGCGTTGACCATAACAACAGCGAGGAAGGTATCTTCGAAGTACAATACATGTATGACGGTACTTATTCTTTAGGTGGTGCATTGACAGTAATCACCGGTGCACGTAACGGTCCCGGCGACGGATGGTCTTGGGGACAACCTACCGCCAATCTGGAACAGGCCTATATCGATGCAGGTGATACCGAACGCCTTCGTTGGACTATCATCAAAAGCGGATGTACCGAAATTGCCGGAGAAGATAACTTTGATAAATTTATCGAGAACAGTAAAGACATGGCCAATTACAAGACTTATATCGAGAAATATAATTGGGATCCCAATTGTTATATAATCGACCCGGCACAACATAAGTCTGCACGTATCGTCCGGAAATATTTCGTACCCATCGACAAACGTCCGGAAGTGTACAATATAGACAAGATTCCTTTGGATCACCGTATCCTGCGATACGCCGATGTATTGCTGATGTATGCTGAAGCCTGCAACGAATTGAATGATGATGCCACAGCGCGTAAATACCTCAATGAAGTACGTAACCGTGTAAATCTGGCCGATGTAAAATCCAGCGGTAACGATCTTCGCAAAGCCATCCGTCTGGAACGTCGCTTGGAATTGGCGTGGGAACAAAACCGTCTCTATGACATCCGCCGTTGGACTGATGATAATGGCAAGAAAGTCATTTCCAATCTGCTGGGAGCCAATGGTACTTTCGTAAAATATAATACTGATGCTGCTACTCGTGACCTCTATGAATGGGAAAACCAAGGTGAAGCAAGCACCAAAGGTATCAGTTTTGATGAGAGCCGCGACATGGTATTCCCCATTCCTTTGTACGAGATTACTATGTCCAATGGTTCAATTGTTCAGAATCCGGGCTGGAATTAATCCCTTCCGGATAAGGAAACAGATTGTTACAGTGGTAAATTCTTCAATAGGTTAATTCCATATTTTCTGCCGCGGGTAGTTCACAGGATTATTCGCGGCAGTTTTTATAAAACAAATATCATGAAATTCAAGCACTATATTTTTTCTTCTCTACTACTTGCTTTCACAGCCTGTAGCGACGACACCCCCGGCTCTCCGGAACCCGAACCGGAACAGCCTGGCACAAGTGTCGAGAAATTGGTTACCATCAATGCCGGACGTACCTACCAGACCATTGCCGGATTCGGAGCATCTGACTGCTGGACACCATCCTACGTAGGCAAGTATTGGACCGGAAGCCGTGACAAAATCACCGAACTGCTTTTCTCATCAGAAATACAGGCAGGTAGTCCTAAAGGCATAGGTCTCTCCATGTGGCGTGTAAATCTGGGTGGCGGAAGTGCCGGTCAAGGCGATGCAAGTGGTATCACTGATAAGTCACGCCGTGCCGAATCCTACCTGACAGATAATCTGGAACTTGACTGGACACGGTGTGAAGGCCAACGTTACTTCCTCAACCGCGCCAAAGAACTCGGTTGCGAAAGCATCGTACTCTTCAGCAATACCCCGCCCGTACAATACACTTATAACGGCAAAGGTTTTTCTAATCGGGGAAGCGTATCCAACCTGAAAACCGAACATTATACCGATTTCGCCGCCTACATGACCGACGTAGCGGAACATTACATAACCGAAGGGTATCCTGTAACACATATATCGCCCGTCAACGAGCCACAGTACAACTGGGATGGCGGTCAGGAAGGCAGTGGATGGACCAATGATGAAGTAGCTGCATTGGCACGCGAATTGGATCAAGCACTCACAGAACGCAACCTGACCACTGACATTCTACTGGGTGAATCGGGTGACTGGGAATATCTCTATAAAACCAAAGATGACGCCAATCGCAGCAACGTATTATCAGCCTTCTTCACACCCGGAGCGTCATCTTATGTAGGAAACCTGAGTCATGTGAAGAACCTTATCTGCGGACACAGCTATTGGACCGACGGTACTTGGGACGGTATGCGTAGCGTACGCAGACAAGTAGCACAAGTTGCACAAAAATACAACATCGACGTATGGCAAAGCGAATGGAGCATGCTGGGAGACAACTACAGCAACACAGAATTCATAGGCTATGATAATGCCACAGAAATGGATATTGCATTCTACATGTCGAAAGTGATACATAACGACCTCACGGTAGCAGGAGTATCCTCATGGAGTTACTGGACTTCTATGGACGTAGCCCGCTGGGGACATAAAAACCGCTTCTTGCTGATATCACTCGTACCTGGTGGCGGGATTGACGACAATAATGCAAATATTGAACAAGAAGGTACCTTCCAGCCCACAGCCACACTCTGGGTATTGGGTAATTATAGCCGTTTCATCCGCCCCGGTTACCAACGTATCAACATGACCCTGACCGAATCGCTCAACTTCTTTGGTTCGGCATGGATAGCACCGCAAAAAGACAAAATAGTAGCTGTCTTCACCAACATGTCCAACAAGAACGTCCGTTTGAGCGAAACGCACGAAGGATGGAGCAACGAAGCTACCTCCATTACTACCTATACCACTACAAGCAATAAAAATCTGACAGAAACCACCATATCCGGCGGAGAATCTGTAATTTTGGAGGCAGAAAGCGTAACGACAGTAGTGTATAATCTTAAATAATCACCCCAATGAGAAACGCTATATTTACATTGGCTATTTTTGTAACAGCCCTGCTTGCAGCCTATCCGGGGCAAGCACAAGTATCATTCGGAGAAGCCACAAAGTTCAACGACGGATGGCTTTTCCGATTGACTGATGATTCAACCATCGTAAACCCTGCTTTTAACGACAGCGAGTGGCGTAAACTCAGGCTGCCGCACGACTGGTCCATTGAAGGACAATTGTCACCCTCACTGGCCAGCTGTACAGGCTACCTACCGGGTGGAACAGGCTGGTATCGCAAGCATTTCAACATCACTGACAATGCCGCACGCCATTACATCTACTTCGAAGGAGTATACAACCGTAGTGAAGTTTATCTGAACGGTCACCTGCTTGGTAAACGCCCCAATGGTTACATCTCGTTCCTTTACGATATGACCCCATATTTGAAAGAAGGTGACAATGTATTGAGCGTACGTGTAGACCATAGCCGTTATGCTGATTCCCGTTGGTATACAGGATCGGGTATATATCGTGACGTATGGCTTATTGCTGCCCCCCAAATACATCTTGCACAATGGGGCACAGGCTGGTATGCTACTTCTCTGACTGACCGACAGGCCACCATAGCCGTTGATATGGAAGTACAAAAACATATAGCTACCCATGATAAACTTGAGTTCTCTGCTACACTATACGATGCTGCGGGCAAGCAAGTAGCACAATGCCGTACTCGCGTTTCCGACGGGAAAGAAGGTGTCACCAAAGAAACCCTCACACTGAAAGTAACTAAACCTCACCGCTGGAACCTGAATGATCCCTACCTCTATACACTGAAAGCTGAATTGCTCAGTAATGGAAAGCGCATTGACGGTTGTGAAACCAATGTAGGACTCCGCACACTGGACTTTGACCCTAATAAAGGATTCGCACTTAACGGCAATTGGATGAAAGTCAAAGGTGTATGTCTGCACCACGATGCCGGTGTACTGGGTGCCGTAGTGCCACCGGAAGTATGGGAACGCCGTTTGAATAATCTCAAGGAGATAGGAGTGAATGCCATCCGTATGAGCCATAACCCCCAAGCTCCTATTGTATACGATTTGTGCGACCAATTAGGTCTGCTTGTCATGGATGAAGCTTCCGATGAATGGGAATTCCCAAAACGTAAATGGATCAAAGGATGGAATAAAGGTGAACCGGGCTTTGATGGCTCTTTTGACTTCTTTGAAGAATGGATTGAACAGGATGTTACCGATATGGTACGTCGTGACCGTAACCATCCGTCCATATTCCTATGGAGCATCGGCAATGAAGTAGATTACCCGAATGACCCATACTCCCACCCTATTCTTGACGGGGCGAAAATCAATCAACCCATGTTCGGTGGTTACAAACCCGATGCCCCTGACGCTATGCGTATCGGAGTAATAGCCAAACGCCTGGCAGCCCGCGTTCGCGCTGTCGACACGTCACGCCCGGTAACGGGAGCATTGGCAGGTGTTGTTATGTCCAATGAGACGGAATATCCTGAGGCTGTAGATGTAGTCGGATACAACTATACAGAAAACCGTTATGATGAAGACCATGCCACTTATCCTAAACGCATCATTTACGGTAGTGAAAATGGCTCAGGACTTGATGCCTGGTATGCGGTTAAGAATAAAGAGTTCATCTTCGGACAGTTTATTTGGACAGGTACAGACTATCTTGGTGAGTCGGGAGCATGGCCTTCCCGAGGGCTCTACACCGGATTGCTCGATTTTGGTAGCTTCCCCAAGCCTCGCGGACATTTCCGTGCTTCACTGTGGAGTGAGAAACCGATTACTTATATCGGCACTTATCCCATACAAGCCAGATTCAAGAACTCCAAACGCACTTTCCTATCACCCGATGCATGGGATATCTGGAACTATGATTCCGGTCAAGAAATACGCGTAGTTTGCTATACAAATGCACCGCAAGCACGTCTGTTGCTCAATGGGAAAGTAATAGGCGACATGAAGCCTTATGATGAAAAGAGTGGTATCATTTACTGGGATATTCCCTATCAGGCAGGCGAACTGAAAGCTGAAGGCTGCGATACCAACGGAAATATTGCTTCAAGCTATTCGATTCAATCTTCCGGTCGTCCTTATGCCCTTCGGGTCAGTGCAGACCGCACTACTCTTTCCTGCGACCGTGCCACGGCACATCTCATTGTAGAAATCGTTGACGAAAATGGTACAATCGTGAAACTTGGAGACAATGATATCACTTGCACTATCGAAGGTCCGGTACGCCTGTTAGGGCTCGAAGGTTCCAATAACAGCGATATGAGCGATTATACAGATAATCATCATCGTGCCTATCACGGCCGTTTGCTTGCCTATATACAGACCACCGGTGAACAAGGACAGGTTCGTGTAAAGTTCACTTCACCGCTCCTGCAAGGAACAGAAGTTCTTTTGAATGTTGAATAACCTCTAATATATAAAACAGAAAATGATGAGATACAAAGTATTATTACTCGCTTTAGCAATAACTACTTCGTGTTCGCCACAAGCTAATATAAACTATCAGATTATTCAGGAACAGCCACTGCAAGTCATGGAGCATTTCAGTGCTTCGGATGCTTGGAGCATGCACATCATTGGCAAATGGCCTCAAGAGAAGCAAAATCAAGTAGCAGACTGGTTATTCAGTACAGAAAATGACGCTAACGGAAAGCCCAAAGGAATCGGGCTTTCCTTGTGGCGCTTCAATGTAGGTGCGGGAAGTACGGAACAAGGAGAAGACAGCCAGATAGGTTCTCCCTGGATGCGCACCGAATGTTTCTTACAGCCGGACGGAAGTTATAACTGGGACAAGCAGCAAGGCCAGCGCAATTTCCTGCGGTTGGCAAAAGAACGGGGAGTCAATAAATTCCTGGCATTTCTTAACTCTCCTCCTGTCTACTTCACCCAAAACGGACTTGCTACCAATACCGGACGCGACGGTACACTTAACTTGAAAGATGAACATTATGAAGACTTCGCCCGCTTCCTGGCAAATGTGATAAAAGGAGTGGAGGAGAAGGATGGCATCAAGTTCGATTACCTTTCGCCTTTCAATGAACCGGATGGTCACTGGAACTGGATAGGTCCGAAACAGGAAGGTACCCCAGCCACCAAAAAAGAGATAGCACGTGCCGTACGCCTCATCAGTAGAGAATTCGTAAAGGAAGAGATTGACACAGAAATCACCATCTGTGAATCATCGGATTACCGTTGTATGTTCTCTACCCACATGACTAATCACGAGCGCGGATACGAAATACAGTCTTTCTTCTCACCAGACAGTGTAGATACTTATCTGGGAAATACCCCGAACGTATCGCGCCTCATCGCAGGACATAGTTACTGGACAAATACACCGCTCAATAGCCTGAGAGATTACCGTTGCCAATTGCGTGATACATTAGATAAATACAAGGTTGACTTCTGGCAAACGGAAACCTGCATCATGGGAAATGACGAAGAAATTGGTGGTGGTGGAGGATTTGACCGTACCATGAAAACAGCGCTTTATGTAGCACGTATCATTCACCACGATATTGTTTATGCAGGGGCGCGTAGTTGGCAATGGTGGCGAGCCATAGGCGGTGACTACAAAGATGGATTGATACGTGAATACACGAATCCGGATTTGCAGGATGGAAGAGTAGAAGACTCTAAATTGATGTGGATATTAGGAAACTACAGCCGCTTCATACGACCAGGCGCTTTACGTATGACTATTACGGCAACTGATAAGTCCGGACAGATTATTCCTGAAGGAGATACCGACCAGAAAGGTCTTATGTGCTCCGCCTATAGAAACACGAACGGACAATGGGTGATGGTAGTTATCAACTATGCTGATCAGGAGCAAGAGTGTACGTTCCGTGTGAATGATCCGAAAGTCAAATCATGGCAAGGCTATCGTACCTCCGATATACCGGGTGAAGACTTACTACCCATCAAGAAACTAAACAAGAAACAATTGGCAATTATTCCTGCACGCTCTGTCACTACTTTCGTTTCCGAAAATTGAGAGAAGCTACAAGTTACGAGCTACAAGTACCTTTCGGCGTGACAGCGCAGCCACTCGTAGCTTGTAGCTCGTAGCTCATAACTTACTCGCAAACACTCGCGCGATGAATATCTACTACTGGGCTTACTTTATCCATTCTCCCTAACAGCGTTTCCGCATTATGGGTAACTTTAAAATTCATTTCCTCTTCATACAGCGGAATTACCTGATAAAAGTTCACCTCCTCACCATTGGGTAACTGGCAAACATCCGCACCTTTCTTCACATTTTCAGGATTAATCAGCATTATACCTGAGAAGCGGGTATTTTCGGCAAAGGGTTCACCATTCGGCACTGTATGCCCCCAGCCCAGCCAGGAGTCTTCTCCTATCGGCAAGCGAGCAAGTATCTTCAACCAACGCAATGGCCAGTAATTCTTTTCCGAATGATCATAGACATCCCAATCGGCAGGAAGGTATATCACCAGCTCCGCACGCTCCAATTTATATTCCGCCAGTTCTTGGGGCACATTCATCTGGTGAGCACCCATACCGCCGGTAATCAATGTATAGTAATTCCTCTTGCGCGTGGGCTCTATAATATAAATATCCACATGAATATCGGGTGAGGCTATTTCATGGAAGACATTCTTTGATTTACCGAAATACTTGTCGATATGAGCTTCAAGAGCATCCATCTCTTCGGCCTCATACATTTCAGGATTGTAGGGCGATTCTCCGCTTTTACACAAATCTATGAATTCCTTCACATCGTCATCATCCGGATCCAACTCCAAAGAATGTTCAAAAGCTTTCTGTGCCTTTTCCAACTGATTCATATAATAATAAGCATATCCCAGACGATAGAACCAAAGTGCGTCTTTATCTTCTTCTTCTACAGTAAGAAGGTAATCAATGGCCTTGAGATACTCTTCCTGATTATTATAAGCGCGTGCCAGAAGACCTATTAACTCTGCATTCCACTCTTCTTCAGGAATTGCCAGAATGGCATCCACTATCTTCTGCTCTTCATCGTCCGTATGCCATTGCTCTATCTGTTCGAGCAGTTTGTTATACTTATCTTCCTTGCTTGCAGTCAGATGTTCGACAAAGTCTGTAGAGAAAGCCATAGTTTCTCCTTTTCCTTCACACGAGATTGTAAAAAGGGTAAATTGATGTTCGGTGATAATCTGGCATTGGCACACATATTCACTGTCACTTCCATCCTCTTCGCCACCCAGGTCGTAAAGCCTGCATTTACCGTTATTGAAGAATTTCTCCTCAACCAGTACATTCTCATTATCTTCCAGATAGTTCACCTTATCCTCAGGGATGGAATAAGCCAGTGTACGCACCACATGCCAGTTTTCCTCTACTCCATCATAATAACCACGAGAATCTTCTTCTTCAAAATAGAGGTAATGGCCCGGAAGATCAAAACTGAGATTCCCCAGTTTATACGTTACTTTTCCTTTACGGTAACCTATCGGAAATTCATGCACATAGTCCAGCAAGAAAGAAACATCTACCGGTTCTTGCTCCGCTAAACGGCAAAGCAACAGGTAATCTTCTTTCGGAAAAGGAAGGGAATCATCCATTTCGACAGCTTTCTCAAGATTCTCGATAATAAAGGCATTGATTTCCTCATCTGCATCACTGCGGGCGGAAGGCATGAAATAACAATCCTCCCACAAGGCACTCAAGGCAATATTTCGATAGAACTGAGCATCACGTTCTTCATTATTCCACATGAAAAACTCATTTGCCAGTGTTTCAATGCCTTCGTTTTCTATTCGCTCCATGAAATGATACGGATTAATATGTCCGAAAGGTGAAACAACTGTTCCTTTCACACCCTGAGGTATGTACTTATTGTGGTCCCAACAGATAGCAGACATATCAGATCCCTGTTCCATACGTTCGCAGCAAAGTTTCATAATAGCCTTCAACCATGGATAGAAATGCTCGGAACGCATCCGCTCAAAATCTCTGTGCTCGTAATACTCCGTATCATCCTCCACCTCAAAAGAAAGTTCGCTTTGTCGTATCAGTTCACAGGCAATTTCTGTAGCGTATTTGTGAAAACCCGCTCCCAGCAGATTAGTCTGACAATCGCCTGCAATAACTATCTCATCTCCTTCCGGTTCATAATTAAAGAATATATTTCCCAAACGACAAAGAGATAACTCAGAATAGTCTTCTGTATGGCTGGCAGATATATTGTTCCGGGCTGCAACCGCATCCAAAGATTCCTGAAAGGAAGAGATATTTTTGCACTTTGTTGTTAATCTGAAACCTATGCTCATAATAGTAATATCTTTATTATTAACGATTTATTATTTAATCTTCTGATTCGTCATCCTCCGCTTCAAACAGCCTGTACAAGTCGCAATCCTGACGGAAATCAGAGAGATAGAAACGATATTGAGGATAATCCTTCAGGAAAGGGATTATCTTTTCCATAAATGCCGGCTTATCGAATAGCAAAAGGTCGATGTAACACGTACCTGTACCAACGGCACCGCCTAATAAAAGTCCCAGGCCTTCCGGAGAAAGCAGTTCTTCTGAAAGCCGGTCTTCCAGTTCGTAGCGGAAATCCAGGGCTTTCTTTGCATCTCCTTCCTTTTCGTTCTCAAACGGGAAGGCAATGAACATAGCCTGTGCACCGAACCGGTTCAGTTGATCGAACAACTCAGTAGAACCGTTATAATAATTAGCTACCAAAGGTTGGAAGCATGAACTGCCTGCAACTACATCAAAACGCAGTTCTTCGTTCTCCTGCGGCTCGAAACGATAGCTTGTATAGACTTGCTGCGGATTATCAAACACTTCCTTATCATGGGCTTTCAGAGTATCTACGATATATGTCCTCAATGCAGAAAGAGATATTGCGTCTTCAAGCGGAGCATCGGCACGTTCCACATCGGCAATATATTGGTACGACAATCCCTCACCCAGCATAATTTCCATCATGATATAATAGGCATTGTAACTTTGAGCTTCTTCCAGCGAACATAAGTCTTTTTCATAAAAACGGATACTGAAAGCATTGATATCTTCCTGATAAGTAACGGCTACCTGCACCTGATCCATAGCCACATTTACGCCATACATGCCAAATGAGAAACTCGAATCAGTACCTTGGTTGAAAGGGAAGAAGTGCCATTTGTCCTTGAATTGCTCAGGCAACTGCGACACAACATAGGGATAGAGATAGAACAGGGAAGAATGACCTTCAACAGAGAAAGTAAATTCATAGTCCCCGCCCAGATTGAAGTGTACCTCTTCGTTTATCAGATTTGTTCCGGCCGCGATAAACTCCACTGCATTTTCACTATCCGACTTCCCACGGTTCTCAACGATCTGCGACAGCTTCTTTTCATTATCAGTAAACCATTTCCAGAAGTCCTGTACACGTTTACGAAAAGGAATCTCAGTATGCTCATCAGTATCTGTCCAAGCATCAATTTTCTCTTTTAATGTCTTATCCATTATTTATTGCCATTTAAGTTACCAATTCATAATCTCACTCATCCCCAAAGATAATGATAAGAGTTAAATAGCAAAAACATTCACATAACAATCAGAAATAAAAAAATAAATTCACCTCTGCAAATGCCCTCAGAGCACTTACAGAGGCGAAAAATCGTTTCTTTTAAATAATCCGTCCCTCCCTTTTGACATTTTGTTTTTTTTGCATATTAAGAATGCTTTCTTTGTGTACGGAAAGAAGGGAAAACGTAAATTCACAAGTGAAAATCCATAGTCAGCAGATTAATAATCCGATACAAAAATACCAACAACTCTAAAAAAGCGAAAGTATCATCTAAAAGTGCCTAAAACAGCTTCTTTCTGCCGGATATACAGATGGCTTGTTTCCGATATATAGATCGCTTGTATCCAATCTATATATCGGATGTGTTGCATCTATAGATACTGTATGCCGGATGTATAGATCCTACGTGTTGGGAATAGCGATTCAATGTATAAAAAGCGTATAAGTTGTACATAGAATGCAGAAATAACGTATTTGTATGCATTAATTCAGAAGTAAATTCTCTATTCTCTGCTTTTATGAGGATACGCTTGTCAGTAAAAAAAGCATTTTAGCGACACTTATTTCAATATTTTGCAATCTTTCTGACATTGATTAAAAATCCAATTCCTGTCCCGCTAACTTTATTTTGTACTTGCCAGCATCAAGACGGCATTGTTATCGTTCAGTTCGTAAACAGTCTTTTCAATATTGCTATCGTAAACGTTGCTCTTGGAGTTCCAACGAGCATAACTAAGTTCAACTTCATCGTTTGTATAGGAAACATTCATTTTGAAGTAGGGAACCCAAGCTTCTTTTACGCTGTCCCACTTGGAAGCTTCCTTGCTGGCTACGCGGTTTTCGTTATCGTAAGTGTAGGTGTAACGGAGGTGGCGGAACAAATGACCGTCTTCGGTCTTAAAGATGGTCTTCGCGGTCATCAGTTCACCGGTCATCTCTTCATTCTTTACGTACTGGGTAGGATTGCTTGCACTTGCAGAGAAGTTCATTACACTTGCCATTACTACTACCATCATTACCACTGCTTTAGAAATTAAGTTCGTTTTCATAATCGTTATTTTTTATTGTTATTACTTCTTGTTTTTTAAAAGGAAGTTTTTGTCAACCGCCTTCGACTATATATAGTCAATTGCCGTGCCAAAACAATAAAATGCTGATTATCAACGATTATACATTTTCAGGGAGTGTTCGTAAACGGACAAGTGTCCGCACAAAAGCGAACAATAAATTATTTATATCGCCTAATATACCTATCCCTACCCGATTCTCCCCTTACTTCAATAGAGCATCAATCTTTGCCGCCGTCTTCGGATAACTGGGTCGCAATGCAGTGCCATAATCCACTATAACCCCATCACGGTTAATCAGAAGGAATTGCGGTATGCTGTTCATGCCCCAATGCTTCATGATGCGGTGATAGTCATCGGAGGTCGCCCAATCTTCCGAATAGACGCACTCAATATTCTTCCCCTGCAGAGAGAAACGCTCCAGAACCTTATGGTATGCCTCCCTGTCTCTACTTCCACAGATACTCACCATTACCACATCTTCGGGAGAATTTCGTTTCCGTAATTCCTTCAAAGGCTCCATTTCTGCCAGGCAAGGGGGACAAATCACTCCCCAGAAATCAACATAAATCACCTTGCCTGCATACTTTTCCAGAAGATTATATACGGGAATCATAAACGGCATGTCCTTCCTAGCAGCCGCCTCATCAGCATTATTGCCATAGAGCATCTGGTGGGATACCTTTCCGGGGGCTTTCAGATAATCTGCTTTATCCTCATATAATTCAAGTATGGGTTGCCTCAAATGGGGAGCCTGCACTATAGAGTCGAACTGGAGCCTGTAATCAGCCAGACAGAGCGTATCGTTGTGGCATAAAGGAACGGCCACATGTTGGAGATATAAATAGGGCAGGATAGCATTATCCTTGCAATCCTTCATAAGATCTGCTAACTCAAAATCGCTATATTTTTTTCTGGTGTGATTGCAATAGAGGAAAAAATTCACCTTTTCAGTAAGCGGAAACAGACCGGCAAAAACGGTTTTTCCCGAAAAGAGAGGGTTAAGTTTTAACATCAATGCCATATACAGACTAACGTCCTTACCCTCCGACGCCTGCGACGTAGCATAGTTAAAGAGTGCATTGTAATAATCTATCCACAGCAAATCCGCCGTATATTCTTCAACCTCGGCACCCGGAGAATGTTCCTTCAGGAAGTCGGCACGGCGTTCCCAACGGCTGGTATGCTCTTCTCCCAATTCCTTTTCAAATTCTTCGAAAGTGCTCCTTGGATTACAATAATAAGGGCCACGATAATATCCACCTAAAGTGAAAAGAGCCATATATTGGTTCAGATCGCCGGAAGTTCCCGTAATCTTGGGAGACAGCAAATTACTGAAGTCAATCTCTACAAACAGACTATCGCCCGGATGTACAAACAAGTGCTCCGCATAATTGCGAAGAACAACTTCGCGAACGGGAGCGTAAGGACTAAAACGGAAAGTGAAAGTACCGTCATCCGCTATGGGAGAAGTGTAGATAGACCTCCCTATTCAAGACACGGCCCGAGATTATCACCTCTTTTGCCAAATCCTCATTATCCCCCTGAGCTTTACAGCTAAGGAAAGATAAAAAAGCAATCAGTAAACATAGATGCTTCATACGCATTTTATGATTAATCAATGAATAATAATTTCAACGCACCGTTACAGACAGACTCTTTGTATGTCCGGCAAACTCGGGTGCATAAGCCGATTGCACGGTAGCAATACCGGTCTGATAAGTTCCCGGACGGTCTATATAGACTTTGTATCCTATCTGAACAATGCCCTTCCTTAGTTTGTCAATAAAGAATTCGGCAGAAGCATCACGCATCACCTGATAATAGCCAATAGCATCGGAATGGCGATATCCCGACAACGCCTCCTTTGGCTCCATGCAGGCGGCACGCGTATCTTTTATCTGAATGAAATCCATATCCCGGTCTGCTTTCACTGTCAGCCGGACGGTAAGTTCATCTCCCACATGCAAATCTGTTTTTGAAGAAACTTCCTTGCCATCTCTATAATAAGTACGGGTGATTTTCAAGCCGTTGCCTTTTGCGGATTGCAATTGATCCATATCTTCCAGATATTGGGCATATACAGCCCCCCAGCCTATTCCTGCGCCCGTGTGCGCTATTTCTATTTGCCGGGTTTCAGCCTCATCGCCGGAGAACGAACGGCGGGCATAACCTAATGCATCATCGGGAGTCACCACTTCTGTTCCGGATATTTCCGCTTTCATAGCGCTGCTCTCTGCCAACTGATTATCATCTCTACCCAGGAAAGCATACACAGCATCGGCAGTAGCTACCGGATTGTCCCAGGCCTGCACTTGCTTCTGTTTAAGCAACCATTGCTTCATTTCAGCAATCGCCAACGGTTCTTTCAGAATGCCGGACAGGGCTTCGATGGCGGCCACCTGCGCCGGAATTCTATAACTGTTCCGGGAGTAGCGGGCTTTCGGAGTATCGAAATAACGTCCCATCCCGGGTGTGGCAACGGAATATTCCAGAATGGAGCGGGCAAGTTCGTTCGCTTTGGTCGTTTTACCTGCTTTATGCAGTAGGGTAGCAATAAGCGCCCTATCATAAATGGCATCAGCCGGAGGGGCTGCCTCCAGTTTGCCAATCATATACGAGTAAGCTGTTTTATCGGCCCGCTTCGCAACTTGCGCATCCAAAGCACAGATATACAGATAATGCAGGGATTGCTCGCCGGGCAATCTATCCTTATCGCCCTTCTTTTCACTTTCCTTCATCTGCCTGTATTCATCCAGCCATTGGGTATGGAGATAATTCACCGCCTTTTCGTACATTCCCTGTAGCGGAGCGACAGATACGCCCATCGTCCGGAGCCGTGCCAGCATTTCTACAATCCGAGTGGTGACGTAGCGGTTGCCCGACATCCCTTTATACCAACTCCAGGAGCCGTCGGGGAGTTGCAATGCTTCCAAACGGGATGCTGCAACCTGATTACGGTTGCCCATTGTGTTCAGGTCGAACAGAAGCGCTATGCTTCTTTTCTGCTCCGTCTCATTGAGGGCATCCGCCAGCCAGGGAGTTTCTTTAAGCAGCAGATCTTTCAGGTCTTCTTTATCACTGAGATTGCCTGATGATGAACCGCCCTGCGCTTTCCAGCTTTCGAATACCTGCCGGATGCGGGGATGGGTATTGATAATGGTGGTGGACAATGAATTGGCATAGTAAGCACTTGCCCACGACAAGGCATCTTCATTCAAAGGATTACCAATGACGGGCAAAGCCTGTATGGCATACCAATCGGGATTGGCAGTCAGTTCCACCGTCAGGCGTTTGTCGGTAGCGGTTTTGCTTCCGTCATTGAACAAGCCGTCCAATGCAACCGATTTACTTTCCGCACCGTTCAATTGCACGGGTATTGCCTCAGTCACCCATTGTTTATCAGACAGAATCGGAAGATAACGCTGCTCGCCATCACTGAAATTGCCTCCCTCAGCTATAATCCGGCAAATCCAGACCGTAGCTTCATCCGGGGTTTCCAGATCAAACGATACGGAAACGGTTGCTCCGGCAGCCGCACTGAATTCGTGTTCGCGGGTTGACAGAACCCGGTTTGTTTGCGGGTCAACCAGTTCCATTCGGGCTGTTCCCCGGATGTTTTCTTCCGACAAGTTGATTATTCCTGTACTGATGACCGCTTTATCGCTGACACGGATAAAGCGGGGCATATTGGGCTGTACCATAAACGGCTTGACGGCTTTTGCCCGGGCTGTTATCTGCCCGTAATCCATACCCCGGGTATGGGCAAGCCCCATGAACTTCCATTCGGTCAGGCTTTCGGGCAAAGTGAAAGACAGGCTTACGACTCCATTCGTATCCGTACGGAGGGCGGGATAGAAGAAAGCTGTTTCTGCAAAGTTCTGCCGGAGAGGAACGTATGGCGAACCATCATCCAATGCCACAGCATCAGAGCATTCAAACACTGCTACACCGGAGTTTCCGTCTTCCACTTCAAAACTGTCATCCGGCGGGGTTTCAGCATCAAGGCTGATAGCTGCGGACTTCATCATCCTGCTATCCTGCTTTACACGGAAACCGTTCTCTGGATGCGGAACCCGCCAGAACGGAGCATTCAGAGTGCTATACACATCCCACCAACGAAGACCGCGCAAAGTGCTGCCCATATATGGGAAGTTGCTGTATATCCAGATGGAATGACCTGAGAATATCAGGTTTGCACGGACACCGGGAGTGGAACGGGGAAAGTTCAGGTTGAAAGCCCAGTCATTGACGTACAGTTTATCGAGGGAAGCGTCATAAAGAGTGGCAAGCAATTGCGCATCGGCCGCTTTCTTGTCGGGATGCGTGATTTGGAGTCGCCATTCTTCCTTTCCTCCCGGTTGCAACTTATCACGGAAAGTTATCCATTTCAGTTGCAGGCTCTTATCCGGGCGGGGACGGGCTATCTGCACTTGCTTGGTGTATAGTTTGCCCTCGCGCATAAAGGCGAAGTTCACGGTGATGTCATCTCCATATTCCGGTTTATAGGGATAGGTGAACTGCCGGATTTCATTATTGAGAACCATCCGTTTGGATTCAATGCGCTTGTCGCCACAGAAGACATCGTACAACAGATAGACATCTTTCTCACTGCTGCCCACATACAGGCTGACGGGATGCCCGTCATTAAACTCTGTCCCATCCTGATAAAACCACTCCGGTGAATGTACCGGCAGGTGACGGTCTGCCAACGAAAAGAGAATGAAATCCTGCCTTGCCGTGCAGGTTCTTCCCTGCCCGTCGAGGGCTGACACTTCCATAGTGTAACGTCCCGGAGTAAGGGCCAGTATATCGTCGGGAACAAAAGACCGGCGGGTTTCTACTGTACGGCGGCATACCTCATTGCCTTTGTTTCCTTTTTCGTCCAAAGCATACACCACGCAAGTGGCTTGAAGCGTCACGGGCTGTCGGCTTAGATTCATAGCCAGCACCTGTATGGACTCCCGTTTCTCGCGAGCCACCTTTGGGCGCAGACCTTTAATCTGCAAGGCTACGGACTGTTGCCCTACCGGTAACGACAAAGTACCGCTTTCCTCCTCTCCGGTCAGGTTGATGACCTCAGCCGTTATTTTATAGGTGTAGTAACGCCCCGGTCGGTCGGGCTTGAAATCATCCGGTTTGCGCAGAAAGACCGGGAAGCGGAAGTTACCGGCTGCATCAGTCTGCACTTCACCTACTGCCAGGACAGTTTCATGGTCCGAAATCCTCCAGAATTCATTCTCCGAACGGGTGAGTTTATAATTGAGTCTGCACAATCCTACCGGAGCGCCTGCAAATGTTTTTGCTTCGCCGCTAACTAATACGGTATCTCCCACGTTATAAGTAGCCTGATAAGGATGGAAGACTACATCAAACGTCGGTCGCTTGTATTCATCCACACGGATATAACGGTTTTCACCGCTTTCTACCGACAGTTCAAACTCTCCCGGGAGAAGTGTTTCGGGAAGCATAAAGTCGCCGTAAAAGGCCCCGAATTCGTCTGTAGCAAGAGATAGTTTGCCAATCTCCTGCCGGTTGGCATCCCGCAGCACCACATCCTTGCGGACTCTTGAGAAAACACGTATCGAATCACCCGATTGCTCATACGCTATCCCCGAAACATGCACCACCTGCCCGGGACGGTATAAAGCCCGGTCGGTGAAGAGGGAAACATGCCTTTCCCACTTCCAGGAGGCGGGCACATTATATCCCGCACCCGAGAAACCGGCATAGCTGATTTCCATATAGTCGGCACCCGGCTTACGGACGTTTATTCCCAGCCAGTTTCTTTCATCGGGCGGGGTGAGGGTAACAGTTCCTTTGCTGTCCGCAGGATATGCTTTGACCAAACGATAACCTTCTCCCTGCAACACACGGTAATAAGCTACTTCCGTGCCTGCCACCGGATGTCCCGTCAGGCGGTCGATGATATTGATTTCCTGTTTTCCGCCGGGCAATCCCAAGGATATGGCTTGCAGGGAGGAAACATAAGCTTTTCCATAAGCTGTATACTTGCTATGGCCGTCGGGGATAGATTTTAATATGTAAATGCCTTCGGTGGGAAATTTATAACGCAGCAAGGTATCTGTTTCCATATAATCCGGGGTGGCTGCCAGTTGGTAATGGCGGGTGCCGACCAGTTTGCCGTATTGACTTACGGTGGAAGCTGTTATTTCCCTTTCCAAAATATTGCTCGTGACGGGCAGGTTCATCCGGTAAAGTTCTACGGTCAGCCCGGTCAGATTGCGGTATTTTACTTTCAAATCCACTTCCCTTGCCGGGTAGGCAAAGGGGATTTCTACCATCAGCCGGGGAGTGAGCACTTCGGCAGCTTGTTCTTTCAAATCATTGGCAGAGGGTGATTGGGGGTATTTTTTAAGTCCGGTTTGGGCGGCATGCAGTTTGGCGGTATAATCCTGCATTCTGTCGTAGCGCTCTGCCAGTTGGCAATATACCTCTCCGCAAAGCGGGGAAGCGGAGAACTCTTCGGCCCATTGTTTCAGGAGGATTATTACTTGTTCGTCGGTCAGCCTCAGCTTTTCATTTACACCGCCGCGGCTGATGTCATTCCCTTGGTAATTCAGTTTATCGAGCATTAGCAATAGGCGGGCATCCGTCATGCCTTGCTGTTGGTAGAAGTCAATCAGCCCGTCATAAATGGACAATATCTCGGTTTGTATTTTCTCGGCTAACACGGGATTGACAATGAAATAACCACTCAGCCGCGAGATGGCCTGCCGGGCAAGCAACTGATACATATTGTCGCCGCAATACTTCCCGCTCAGCTCTTTGCTGACAGTCATCGGGTGGTAATCCGCAGCGGACTTCCGTGAAAGCAGGTCTTTATCTTGCAGTGAAAGGCGGAAATAAGCAATGGCAGCGTCTATGGCAGCCTCATCCCTCTTGCCGGTATCGAGAGTGTAGTATCCCAGCAGATGATTCAGTATAGCTTTATAAACCGGGTCTTTTTCTTCCGCCACCCAGGTTTTCAGTCCGGATAATTCACGGTCCAGACTATCGGGGGTGACGTTGATAGATAAGGATGCTTTTGTCAGATGGGCTCTCATCATCTGGGGCATGTTCTTTTCCTGTTTGGCGTGCTCGTAAATCTTTTGCAATTCTTTGATTGCAGATTTAGGTAACTGCTTTTGTTCCAGAGCTTCAACTTGTTTCCACATTTGTTCGTACGACTGAGCGGAAACCCGAAGCGGCAGGCAGATAAGAATGCTTATGATGCCAGCCCAATAAAACATATTTTTCATCTGTGTTTTGATTAATGTCCGACAATTAACAGGTTCATTCACAAAGATATATTTTTTATCCGTAGGGTAGTAAAGCTGTTCAGACTTAATAACATAACAAATGCCAATAACATGTGTCCTCATAAAAGCGAACAAAGAAATTTACTACAGTCTCAATGAAGGAATACTCGTTTTATTTCCGGAGAATGATTTGCATAATGTATAATATAATAAGACAGAAAAGGTTATCTGTGTTTCAACATATAGAAGCAAAAGGTTACCTTTGCAGCACAAAAGAGCCATAAATAAGAGTTCTAAAGAAACAACCGATATGTATAACAAAATTCTATAGAGCATGAAACATTTAAAAATTGCATTTATCGTAATAGCAGTATGCGCCGTTGCCTGGTGCGGATTACGCATTTATGCCAAGCATTTTTACAACAAAGAACCTCAAGCGGAGTATTTCTATCTTTCGGAAATACCTGTGAAACCTTCGCAGTTTGAGGCTGATTTTGAGGAGATACACCAGATAGTAATGGAAAACTATTCACTATACCAAGCCAAACATCTGAATATGGATTCATTATACCAGACATACATCACCCGTGTCCGCCAGGCACAAACCACCACAGACTATGGATTGGCAGTACAAGAGTACATTTCCGCCTTACAGTGCAGTCATGCCATTTCCTGCTTCAGGACGTACACGGCGAGACAATTTCCGGTCCTCATACAAGATTCCTTATACATCAACAAGCCCAATGCCTATCTGGCACAACACGGGTTCAAGGATAAAGACTGCATCATAGCCATCAGCAAAGTTCCTTATAAAGAGTGGATTAATCAGCACGAAAAATATGCCGAGTCGTCAACTGACGCATGGAGGCATCTGAAATCAGCTCGTTACGCATTCACCAGCTATGCCGACACCCTCCGAGACTATACGTTACTGAGAAAGGGCGATACACTGACAATCTCTTTACCCTTGAAACGAAGAGACTACTTCTCTGATGAAAAAGAGGTAACCGTAGAAACCAAAGTTTTGCAAGACAGCATCGGCTATCTGGCCATCAACACCATGATGTCCCCCGTGCTGGAAGATTTCAAAACAGCCTATCCTCAAATAAAAGACCTTCCCTATCTCATTATAGACATCCGCCAAAACGGAGGAGGCAACAGCGGCAACGGGCGGGATATTTGCAAATATTTTATCCGGAAAGAGCAACCGCATTGCGTCAGCAGGCAACAGATAATGCAACCCGAAGCAGATGCTTATAAAGGGAAAATCTATCTGCTGACCGGCACTTTCACCTGCTCTGCCGCCGAAAGTTTCACAATAGATATGAAAGAAAGCGGAAACGTAACACTTGTCGGTGAAGCCACTGGAGGAGACACCGGCAATGGTCCCCGCACATTCAGGACAAAACACGGTACTTATTTGCGAATACCCACCCGTCAACCGGATTTATCACCAAAAGGATTTCCTATGGAAGGGATGGGAATTCCTCCCCATCATCAAGTATCACAAACAATTGCCGACTTCATGAACGATGAAGACACCGCTTTGAAATATACCTGCGGGCTTATAACCAAAAGATAAGCTTCTTTCTCTATACAGATAGTGGAGGAGCATAGTGAAAAATAACAAAAAGCCGGATACCCGAGAAATACATTCTCCGTATCCGGCTTTCAATAGTGCTTGTATACTTATTTTGTACTTGCCAGCATCAAAGTCGCATTGGTATCGTTCAATTCGTAAACACTTTTTTGGATGTTGCTATCGTAAGCGTTGCTCTTGGAGTTCCAACGGGCGTAGTTCACTTCTATTTCATTATTGCTATATTCCATATTCATTTTGAAGTAAGGAACCCAAGCTTCTTTTACGCTGTCCCATTTGGAAGCTTCCTTGCTGGTTACGCGATTTTCGTTATCGTAAGTATACGTGTAACGGAGGTGGCGGAACAGACGTCCGTCTTCGTTCTTGAAGATAGTCTTCGCGGTCATCAGTTCACCGGTCATCTCTTCGTTCTTTACGTACTGGGTAGGATTGCTTGCACTTGCAGAGAAGTTCATTACACTTGCCATTACTACTACCATCATTACCACTGCTTTAGAAATTAAGTTCGTTTTCATAATTGTTATTTTTTTATTGTTATTACTTCTTGTTTTTGAAAGGAAGTCTTTGTCAACCGCCTTCGACAATATATAGTCAATTGCCGTGCCAAAACAATAAAGCATTGATTATCAGCGATTATATATTTTCAGAGAGTGTTCATAAACGGACAAGTGTCCGCACAAAAGCGAACAGAACAAGAATAAAAAGCGCAGGAAGAGCAGGATAAAACAAATTAGCTACATTTGCAAACTCAACATAGAACAATACTTAGAATATGCAACCTGACTTAAAGGAAATCGTAGAACAATATGGCGTCATGGTATCTTCCATAGCACACCGCATGATACAAAACAAGGAAATCGCTAAAGAAGCGGCTCAGGAAGTCTGGTACGAAATCATCAAAAGCATAGACTCCTTCAACGGGGAATCCGGGTTATCGACATGGATATATACAATATGCAAACGCACCATACTGCGGTATGCCCGGAACGAAAGAATAGCCACAATGAATGAGTTGAGAGAATTTCGCGAACTTCCCGCCATTGATTATAACGGGCAGGACCGGGACGAACAGGAATGGATAAAAGCATGCTGCGACTGGTGTCTGACAGCCCAGAACCATTGCCTGACGAACGATGCCCGGTTGATATTCATATTCAAGATAAACCTCAACCTGCCGTACAAGCAAATCAGTGAAATCATGGGCATGACGGAAGAGAGCGTCCGTCAGATTTCCTCCCGCTCCATCCGCAAGATTACCCACTTTATGAATGACACTTGTCCGCTATACAACCCGCAGGGAACCTGCAAATGCCGGATATGCAAGCAAGTCACCTCGCTCAATCTGGAGAAAGAATATACTGCCATCAAGAAGATTATTCGCCTCGTCGACGTTTGCCAACGGCTCGAAAAAGAACTTCCAAGAAAGAACTACTGGGAAAAAATTATTCTCTGAGCTGTCACAGAATGGAAAGCTTGCTCACTAACTACTATGTAACCTGTTGACGGAATTGGTTTATATCCGCTACAGAAACGAATTAACTCCGCCAACGGTACTATGTATAACTTAAATAAACTAATTATGAGCAAGATTGATTTTTTAAAAGAACAGATTATTGAATCGCGGAATTTCGTGAATCGTTTAGTATCAGAAGTTCCTGAAAATCTGTGGTACACCATCCCCGAAGGCACTGACTCCAACTTCGCATGGCAAATCGGACATCTGATTATCAGTCAGAACTTTCATGCCATTACCTGCATCACCGGAAGGAATGAAACCGTCAGCAAACTTATTCCGGTAATTGATTACGTGAAGGTTTTCAATGGAATGGGTACATTGCATCGCTCCGCCGAAAAGAATTTAATTCCTGTAGCAGAGCTAAAAAAACAACTGGATGCTGTTCATGAGATATGTATCAGCAGCCTGTCCCGCCTGGACGACCGTATTTTATCAGAAGATTTAGAGCCTATTCCCTTCAAACATCCGGTTGCCAATAATAAGTATGAAGCCCTTGCCTGGTGCTTCAAGCATGAGATGTGGCACAGTGCCGAGATGGAAGCGATAAAACGGGCATTGGGGCATCCTATCAAATGGATGTAAACATACTCAATCAACCAATGTCTCTTTCAATAATTCAAAATAGTGCGCATCACAAAATGCATCATTCTTATAAATGGATTTATGCATGATACCTATTTTGTTGAATCCGGCCTTTTCTAATACACGCATTGAAGGAAGATTATATTCGAATACAAAAGCAAACACTCTGATTATAGGAGTATGCGCAAAATAGTAACGGATGGCTTCTTTCAATGCGTCAGTAACAATACCCTGCCCCCAATATGGTTCACCGATAAGATAGCCTACTTCAGCATTGAAGCGCTGCACATCACTTTCGGGCATGAAGCCGATATTGCCTACAGCTTTTCCATTCACTTCAATACAAAAATCATGAATGCCTTCTTTCTTGCCGATAATTTCCAGTACAGCCTGTGCATTTTCTAACTTATAAGGATGCGGAAGGGCATCCCGGCAATTATCCCATACCTTTTTGTTATTGAGTTGAACCGCTAATGACTCGGCATCAGATGCCTCCCAGGTACGAAGGATATAATTTTCTTTTTGAGCAATAATCATAATTGTATTGTTTTATTTCATCATCTGCAAAGTAAGCATAATGCCCTTACAGTTCCTAAAGATTCTCGTAAAACCTCTGATAACTCAAGGATATTTTACAGACAAAAGCCAGAGAGCCTTTCAGCCTCTAAAAGTTATACAGCAGTTCTTCCAGTGTAATGCCACTATCCGCCCCCATCTTCTCCATACGGATACGTTTCAGGCGCTTCTTCACCGAATCCCTCTCCAGATGCATCACCTGCGCCATGCCCGACTGGGATAATTGCATTTTCACCATACAGCAATAGCGCAGATCATCTTTATTCAGACTCGGATAGGTCTGTTGCAGGCGTTTCGTGAAGTTATTGAAGATGATGTCGGCATTCTGCACAATATCGTCCCAGTCTTCATCGGAAAGAATCACATTTCCACCTCTTTCTATCTCCTGCACCACCTTCTGGCTGAGTCTCCTGAAGAAAGTTTCTTTCAACTTAGCTTCCTTCTGCTCCAGCTCCACCATACGCCGGAGGTTTTCGGAAGTGATCTCACGTTGCTGCGCCAATTCTTTTTCCTTTTTTACAAGCTGATGCTGCTGCGCCATCAGGCGATTACGGTTACGGCGATAGATGAAATATACCGCACTTGCCACCCAAACCAGCAGCAAAGAGATTGTAGTCATCCAATACACATTACGCTGCCTTTCCGCAGCCCGGGTGCGCCAATACAGGTTTTCCACCGAGAGCTGTTCGTGTTTGTAAAGCTCTTGCAATGCAATGGCTTCCTCAGTATGACGATACTTGCGTATGGTATCGGATAATTCAATGAAGCGTTGTAGCATAGGATAGGCATCTGAAGCACGGCCCATCTTATGATATATTTTCGCCATATTATTATAGGCATCGGCCACCGAAGAAGGATTTGGACTGGAGATAACTTTCTGAAAATAGTGATATGCCGAATCATATTGTCCCAGTTTCCCAAACAACTCCAACTTTACCCCATAGAGCGAAAGAATTCTCACAGTATCCTTAGCCGGACGAAGAGCTATTGATTTATTTATATAATCCAGTGCTTTGGCAGGCTCTCCTTGCTGGGAATAGATACTACCCAGATTTGTATAGATGAAAGGAAGCTGCTGAGGAACAGAATCGGCTAAAGCCGCCTCATAGGCCGCCTGAGCATAGTAAAGGGCGCTATCCAATTGATTCAGAAACAAATATCCGGTAGAAATATCGCACAAGGCCATATTCTTATAGAACATGTTTCCCAAATCCAAAGCCGCCTTCAAGGCTTCTTTGGAATAACGTACCTTGCCGGAATATTCTTCCTGATTCAGGCAGACAACTCCCAACCAGGTATTCACCCGGTAGAGCTGCTCATGATTACCACTATTTTGCAGAAAAAGTAGAGCTTTCAGAAAAGATTGCATGGCATCGCTCATCCGGTTAAGCCGTCTGTCCAGGTGTGCTTTGCAGTAAAGGGCCCGTTCGGCATAAAAAGAATCGCCCGATTGGCTGAAATATTTAATAGCCGGTAGCAACAGGGTATCTGTAGCTGCATTCAACTGTTGCTTCCTGTGGACAGCCTCGGACATCAGCAAGGCATAAAGTGCATAGTCGCGCTTCGATAAGTTATGCAACGGTTCTTTAATCTCATTCATCACTACTATGGCACTGTCTGTCTCCTTTTCTGCCATCAATTTCTCTGCCAAGACCACGCGATTATCAGGTCCACAAGAAACCAACATACCGCCCCACAGGATTATTCCTATCAAACTCTTCAATCTCATCTTCAATATCGTGTTATTCGTATGAATCCATCATCACTTCTCCAGTCTCTCCATGAATCAATATCACTCTGGCCATATCCGGCTGAATGGAATCGCGTATATCAATCTCCCATACCGGAATACCTTTTTGCCCGTCTATATACTGATTTACACTGACGTGGGTAGTATCTGATAAATTAATATTTCTCAGTTTGGCAAAGATATGAATATCCCTCCATGTATACTTAAAAGCTTTTTCACTTTTTTCGTGCAAACAAGAATCAGACGCCTGTGCCTGCTCATCTTCAAGGAAACGAACTTCTACTTTTTCCGATACTTTTGTTGTGGTCACCGAATTGATCTTCCGTATTACTCCCCATCCCAGCCAGCCGTCTTCCAACTCTATTTTAAGATAGATGCCTCGTTCACCGCTGAGCCGGTATGCAGAGTCAATGGGCAAGTAGATGCGAGTGTAACGGTCACCTTGTATAAATATCTCCCCGTAAGAAAATGTATTCAGCAACCATGCAGCAGAACGGGGATTGTGACTCTTACGCGTCCGGTCGTGGGGAGCGATATTGACAATTATATACTCATGGGTCTGTACCCCGGAAGTAAAGCAACTGTTCAGCCAGAACAGAAAAACCACCAGTATATTGGTACACAACCCTACTACGGCAGCTCCACACATAAAAGCATAGACAAAGTTTCTCCAATGATACCATTTCCCTGTACTTCTCTTACGGGTATACGCCATCCAACTGCACACCGTTATCGCCATAAGCACAGCAACAATCTTCTGGTTCAGCCCTAAATAACCACCGGAAGAAAATGCGGTATGCATCAACATCTCTTCTTCCGTATGCCACACCCTGCAATGTAGAAGGAAAAGAAAGACGAAAACAGGCACTATGATTTTCCATAGCGCCACTTTTTTCTGCGTATCAGTCGTTTTCCGCATCCTTAAGCATCTGCCTGATTACATCCGCATGATCAAGATAATCGTTTCCTGACAAGGTCAGGACATTGGTCAGACCGATAATATTGCTGTTAGAATCGTAAGAAGTCAGTAGGCAATACATCTCTTGCCCTAATTTATCCTCTTCCACATGAATCTGAACCGGTGCGCTGTATGCTCCGGGCAACTCTGCCAGATACTCAAAGTCTTTTCTGAGAAACGCTTCCAGGATTCTGTCTATATCGGTTTCATCGCGCTTGAACTTCTTCAAACCCACCTCTTTGATCTTACCCCCACTCTCGCTATTATAATAATCGAAATTGCTCAAATACGCTGCAAGCAGGCATATTAATACAGCAATTACTCCGACCGTCCGGACCAACCAACCCGCTACAGGGATAAAACCAGGAAAAATAACAATAATAACAGCGACTACAGCCAGTCCATAATAAAGCATCGGCTTAACATTGTTCTTTCTTTTTTCAAATTTCACCGGATTTGCTGCATAGAATTCGCCCATATAGCTTGGGTAGAGTTTTGTTTGATTTTCCATAAATATTACTTTTTATAATGATTAATAATAGTTCCATCTTTCCTGGTTATCGTATGAAAACAAAAGTAAAAAGTAACCTGTAAATAATGAAACAATCGTGGGGGATAAATGAAGGGGACAACCCACAAACTAAACAACTGTTTTTCAAATAATAACTCGATAGAAAGGATAGACAAATAAGGGGACATTTGCATAAAGGGACTGATTCCACCCACAGCTTTTCATGAAGAACCAATGGAGGAGCAATATTATCTGTCATCAGATATATGCTTTCTTCCTTGTCTCCATATTTTTATAATTACTACTATCTGATTCACTTTCCCGAACCGGATAACATCTTTTTCAGGAATCAGATATTTTCTCCGATTCATCTGCAAGAAAAGCAACTTCCTTTATAACTTGTATTCCAAAAAAAACGGGATAATGAAATTTATATCTCATTATCCCGGTATTTACATTCTTAATTACTAATGTCTCATTCTTCCAGCATCAGCCCCACACCTTTCACCGTTTTAATGCTGACTGATGAATCTTCAGCTATCAACTTACGGAGTTTTGTGACGAATACATCCAGGCTGCGGGAAGCAAAATAATCATCTTCCGTATTCCAGAACTTATCAAGAATGGCTTCACGACGTACTACATCCCCTCTGTTTTCACAAAGCATTTGCAACAGTCCTGCTTCACGGGCGGTCAATGTCTTGTTTTCACCGGATGAATGTTTCAATATGGCGTGCGTAGCATCAAGCACATATTCCTTTCCAATCTTGTAACATTCGCTTTCGTCCTTACTCTTTTCACCTTTGGAGAGTTTCAACAAAGCATGAATATGGGCATCCAGTTCTTCGGGAATGAAAGGTTTCTTGATATAATTGTTGGCTCCCAACTCATAGCCTTTCAATACATTTTTGGGAGAAACCAAACCGGAAGAAAAGATTATAGGCGTCTCTTTATCCACCTCACGGATGCGCTTCACCATCTCATAACCATCCATGACGGGCATTTCTATATCCGAGAGAATGACATCGGGACGATGCTCCCTCCACATTGCCAATCCTTCTTCACCATTGGCAGCTGCCAACACTTCATAGCCCTCTATGATATCTTCCAATCCGCTCTGAACGATGTAACGCAGGCTGGGATCGTCCTCAACTAACAATAACTTTATTGTATCCATGTCTTTGATATGAATTGTATTAACTTCCGGTTGTATGCCACAAAAGTAATAAATTATTCGTTAACCCGAAGATAACATTGCGATATCATTCATTCTTATGCTAATTATCGCAAGCATGCTCTTCACAATAGGATATGCACAACAGACTTGCACAACTGGCACATCTCAATGATCCGGTACATATCAAGAAAGATTTAGGAAATCATTTTATCGGAAATGAAAACTTTGGCGGTCTAATCGTAGGGCCTCCACCAAAATCACCGCCGCCGCGTTTATCAAACACCACGTTGCGCAGAATCTCGTACATTATTCCTCCTACATCCAGTCCCAGCTTAAACTTCTCGAAGCGGTAATAGGGTATCACAACGGGAACCGTCTGCCAACCTCCACGCATGGCATCGTAATAACGCTGGGCACCGACCTCCACACCAAAGCGCTCGGACATATCAAGAGACATCGTAGCACCATAACTATTAGTGCTCATCCCGTAAGAATTACCGATATCATACGAACCGAAGACATTGAAGGCAACCCGGTCGGAAGCACGATAAGTCAGCCTGCCCGCAGTACTGAAGGCTTGCCCGGTGATGTGAGACATATTTATCTTCATGGCATTGGCACGAAGTTGCAATGATAGCCGATCATTAAAGATATGCTGATATCCTAACGAAGCATTATTGAAACGCCCGATGCCCGGAAGACTGGTCTGACTCCCGGAACCGAATACCGCTCCATGAGGAAATTGCCTTAATACGCCTCCCGTACTATAATCGCCCCGGAATAGCGGAGAAGGATTTATATGATAAGGTATACGGAGTTCCTCTTTCAAGGAGAAAGAAGGCAAATCACCTAACTGTATAGGATTTATCAAAGGATATACGTTTTTTTCGGGAAGCAGGTTGACGGATGGAAGCTGAAATGTAGCTTTCGGCTTTATCAATAGGCTGTCAAGAGTGAAGCGTGCACCATCTTCCTGTGCAGAAAGCAACTGCAAACCAGAAATGAACAGAAAAAATAATCCCCAACGAATTGGGAGCCAAGATATGCCAACCCTGCGTGTCATAATCTACCTCCTTTGTTTTTTACGGACTCTGTATACAAAAATAGCAAAACCCTATCTGAATAACAAATAGTTGGGCACATTTCATCTTTACCAGCAGGCTTTTTTAACGCAAGGGGAATTGTAGCGTAAATTCACTGTAACTTCCTTCCACACTTTCTACCTTCACCATACCGCCGTGGGCACTCACCACCTGCAACACATAATTCAATCCTAACCCGAAACCTGATGCACCCGTCTTACGACTACCGGAAGCAATCCTCTCGAACTTATTGAATATCTTATGCTGTTCACTCAAAGGAATGCCAATACCGTTATCATGCACTCTGACAATGGTCCCATCCTCTGTCTTTGTACCTGAAAGAACGATCAGAACCTCTTCATTAGAGTACTTGACAGCATTGTCCACCAGATTGGAAAGTATCTCACGCAGACAGAAAGCATCCGCATAAACACTACATCCTTCTTCACAATCAATATCAAAATGAACCGTCTTCGCCGCTTTCAACTGATACTTTTCCGCTATATCCCGCAGCAACGGTCTTAGGACAACTTCTTCTTTATGTAGTTCCAATTCTCCACGGTCTATCTCTGTCAGCATTACTACACGATTGGAAAGTGTCAGCAGATGTTCGCACTCATCCCCCATCACTTGCCTGTAACGGGCCAGTTTCTCCGGTTTATCCGCCAACTTACCACCTGCCAGGATATGCGCTCCCATCATGACAGACTGCAACGGTGACTTCATATCATGTATCATGGAGTAAGTAAAGTCCTTCTGAAACTGCTCCAACCGACGCTGTGCCCGCAACATACGTATCTGAAAGAAAACACAGAGAGATACGAAAAAGAAAGCAATAAGCAGCGGCACCTGCATATACCAAGTGGCACTCATTATAGTACGTTGTGGTGAACGAACCACAGCAAAGATGCAACTCGTACTATCCTTATCCAACGGAAACAACCGGGTAGTGATATCCCCGAAGTCAACAGCCGGACTACCTGTATAAAGTATCAACTCCCGGGACGGATATCTGATCCAATGGATATCCGCCCTATCCGGAAAACCTGTTTCCAAAAGCTGTTTTCTGAACACACTGTCGGCAAACTGCAAGGAAAACGGAATAGGCACACGGCTACGCAGACTGATCGTATCCTGTATATCATAAGCCGTCTTCATACGGAAGCCTTCATCAAACTTATTGTAAAGATGCCGAATGGTAAGCAACTGTATTCGGTAGCGATAACCTTTCTCCAGATATACCTTATAAAGCTCGTCCATCATACGCAGCGGATAAGGGAGAAATTCTCCCGGCGAGCTATCCCAATTAAAATCAGGGTTAGCCTTAGTGAAAAGCGGATATCTATGTAAGTCTGCCTCCCGGTAGAAAGCCTCTTCCAATTGCTCCTCCGCCTGATACCGTATCTTTTGAGAGGTCGTATAATACAAATATCCCGACCAGACAGCCAGCAACAGGAATACTCCCGCCAAGCTGACCATAGAAATTGCTTTAAGAGAAATAGGCCTGCCCGTACTTCTTTGCCGGATTTCTGCTTTGGCATGTGTCAGAGTAGCATTGGTTCTCTCAAAGAGTACGTTGCTTTGTGCCTCTATCTCTTGCCAGTTTTCTGTGGTTATCAAGTTCTTCATCCGGCTGACGGGATGTTTCATTTCTTCGGCCAACGTATAGAAGTCCTGTTGTTGTTTCTGCAAGTCATGCCGTTGGCGGAATACCGACTTCATCTGTACAATCAAGGCATAGACAGCCGTACCCAGCAATAGCCATGTAATGAATGACAGTAACAGGAGTCTCTTCTCCATCTCCTTGGCAGGGAAAGAAAGAATGGCACGGACAGCCTCCCCACGGGATTCAAAGGTGAAAGCTGTTTCGGAAGTAACAGCGGCAAAGTTACGGTTACTTACCTGAGGATTGGTAGTTGCCAGCACCTCATTTGTATTTACATTAATGCGCTCCACGGTCAGCGTCCCATCCATGTCTAACTTCCGCAACTTATTGTGCAACACGCTATCTATGGTGGCCAACGGAATTTCTTTTATTCCATACACCCGTTGCAAAGCCTGTGCCGCCTGCTGGGAAGTACGCTTATTCCTTTCATCCCCATCCATCCGCTTGTATTTAGGATTGGGTGCATACGCTATGATAGCTATTGAATTATCAGGATAAGGAAGGTTGTTCACCAGATTATCCACTGTCTCCGTGAAAGACATCCAGAAGCACTTGTTCAGTGATTTCTCCGCTTCCTGCATCTGTGCATGAAAAGCATAAAGCATTCCGCCCAACTGTATCAACACAACAGCAATCAGACTCACCAGTGAAAGAGAGATGACAGTACGTAATTTCATCTTATCCGTTTATATTCGCCTGCAAAAATAGCAAATAACTATGGATCACGAAGTAATGCACTACTTTTTATATCGAACGAGAATGCGTTCGTTCCAGCCAATGGCAAGGCATGATGAAAAGAAACGAACGGAAATCAGCATCTTGCTGATTAAAAGAGGAATATAAAAATACATACAACTCTAAAAAAACAAGAGAGCTCTCCAGAGTCGCAAAAGTGTCGTTAACCTAATGATAACATTACGATAACATTCATCCTCATGCCCCTGCCCTATCTTTGCAACATCAAAAGTAACGAAATATATAACTTAAAAAATAAAACGATTATGAAAGCTTTAGTATTATCAGTAGTATTCGCATTGACAGCAGTAGTAAACGCAGTAAGTGGTAATAGCATAAAAGACTTCGCCTACAACAGTGAGAAACAGGAAAACGGGGTAGAAACCCAGACAGTCTACAAAGTAAAAGAAGGCAAGTATCTGGAACGCCACCTGCAATACAACTACACACATGATGAAAAAGGACGTGTATCCGCAAAGGAAATCCTGAAATGGAACCGGGACAACAGCCGCTTTGAAAAGCAGTATTGCCTCAACTTCAGCTACACCGACAACGAAGTAAACGTGGAATATGTAGCATGGAACAGCAAAGCCGGTGATTACACAAATGTGAAAGCCAAAGCCGTTTATCAGATGAACGAGAATGGCATGAACTACATGGCTTACAACTGGAATGAGAAAAACAACTCCTGGAATCTGGTAACAGAACACAATGCAACAAATTGGAACAACGCTTTGCTGGCAAACAGATAATTACTCTAACAAGAATTCTCTCTTACAGTTTCCAATGAAAAACGCGACTGCCAAAAGATAATCTTTATAGGCAGCCGCGTTTGCAATTATTACTTAAAGTCAGTCTTCGTGTTTAGAATATTCAGAGAATTCGCAACCAAACTCTTCTACCATCATATTATCCATCTCATCGGCTTTCAATGCCAGATTCACCAGATTAGTCAGGATTTCATCTTCCGATGCATCCGTAATGTCAGACAGATGTACACGATATGCTATGTAGATCTGGCGTCCTTCAATACCGAGTTTGTAAGGACTGAAATCTTCACCCAGGATATAATTGAGCACCCTTTCCACCTCTTTCTTTGGCAACAGATTGATAGGAGAAACAGCAAACAGATAAGTATTTTCATAAATAAAGATACGCACTTCGGAACTGCCTTTATGGAATGTCCAGGAGTCATAACCGTCACGCGCAAGAACCGGATTAACTCCCATCTCACGGATGGCACGTTCGCAGAAGGTACTCAATGAAGACGGTTCGCGCTCTTCAAAGATACCCTCGGGCAGCTTTTCGCCGCATGAAGGGCAGAATTCTTCCTCTTCCGATATCAGCTCGTCACAACTGTCGCACTGCACCTGAAAAGCTGTACGGTCCACAGCCTCCACAAATTCAAGCAGCTTCCGTAATGCTTCCACACGGATGCCGAAACCCATATTGTCGGCATTACTCAGCTTACTCACCGTTACACCTACCACTTCGTTCTTTTCATTGAAGATAGGACCGCCGGAGTTACCGGGATTCACTGCCGCATCAGTCTGTATATAGTACTTTCCATCCACCAGCTGTTTGGGCGAAGACACAGAGCCTTCGGTCACCGTAAAAGGCATGCCATAAGGATAACCGGCCACACAAACCTTTCCACCGATGGACAAGGAATTATCTCCTGCCAGATTCAGGGAAGGCAGAGCTGAGAAATCGCCGTCTACGGACAGCAGGGCTATGTCCAATGAAGGGTTCACCAGTACCACCTTAGCCAGATAAGGATTCCGGTCATTATCATGTACCGCCACTGCATGAAAGCCTTTCACCACATGGTAGTTCGTCACAAAAAGATCATAGTCTTTCAGATAGAAACAGCTGCCTGATCCACCTGCATGGGTTACTTTGAAAACCAACTGATATATATTGTTCTGTTCCATTGATTCATTGTTTTTAATCTGTTATTGTTGTCCGCCAAGTGCCTGTTGCATCATCTTCTGTTGAAGTTCCTGAGCCAGACGCATATACTCGGCCATATCTCCCCTCATCATGGCAGCCTGCATATCGGCCTGCGCCTTCATGATTTCTTCTTGCAGAGATGCTGCCATACCCTGCATTTGTTCGATGGCTTCTGCCGATATTTCTTCCAGGTCATCTTCATCCGGTTCCAGGTCACCTTCCATTATTTTATCCATCGCATTGTAAAGGATTTCAGATGCATCCTCCATCGACTTGCCGCTTGCTTTCTCAAGCGCATGCGAAAGAATTACGTTAATGTCATCCTGCACATCATTATAGAAGTAAGCCTCATAGAAAATATAGAGCAGACGTACCGCACTCCGCTCATAATTTTCCGTCTGAATGGCTTCAGTAGCTTCTTTATAGACACTTATAAAGTTCTCCTGCATATTCTTCAGAGACGAACGGCGCTTGGTAGACACCAATGTATCTACGAAATAAAGGTCAGCCGCCAGTTCCTCCTTAGGCATGGCGAGCAATTTCTCAAGGAAAGCCTTTCCTTTCGCTACCACCTCGGCAGTAGGCAGTTCGGCATCCATATCGTCCACCGCTTTATCAAGATCATTCAATAACTGGCCTTGCGGACGGGCAAAGTAGGAAATCTGATAGAAAGTTGTATCGAGCACATTCCAGGAGTAGCCATATTTCCGGTCGGCATCATACTCTTTCACAGCTTCCAGTGTTTCGCGGCCCAAGATTTGCAAACCTTCATAAATGCGGTCTATCTCTTCCTGCGGATAAGGGGTGACCTGCGGCTCATAGCACCGCGTAGCACCGAACTTCGTACAGAACTCGTCATCATATTTATCACCGATATGGCAGATATTCTGTAACACGAAGTACATCTTATGGGGATGGCTCTGCGAGAGAGAACACGTGTACTCCATTCTCAACTTGTCGTTGTCCTTCACAAAGCGAGGCAACAGCAGCTTGTTCAGATTCAGGTCTGCAATCTGTCGAAGCATGGCTACACGCCCTTTCTCGGGCAAGTTCAGGAAGTCGGCACTGATACGGTAAAATCCGTCTTTTACAGAAATATGCACCAGGATAGAACCGTGGGGAATATGAAATTCAGTACCATCCGCATTGCCATACTTCGTCCGGAAGTCCGCATTCAGGTAATCCAGCAAACTGTGGAAAGCTTGCAGGTACTCGCCTTGGTTATACAAGTCCACGCTCTTTTCGTAAGCCTCCGTATGAATGGAACTTTGCGTGGAGTCCACTACGGGAGGAATAAATGTAAGTGTTTGTTTCATGTTATAATATGGTTTTAAAGGATATCTGTCACCTGACAGGCAAGGTTTATATCATTGTATATCTCTTCAAGCAGATGTTCATTGTCCAGTGCCCGCTTGCGAAGGCAGAGGAAACCGTCGGGCATCACGCCTGCGTAATAAAAAGTACCTTTGTTGAAAGAGAGCATCATATCGTGCCCGAATGTTTCGCGCAGACGGGTAATCCGGCGCATGACCGCCGGTGTCAGTATCATACGGGCGGTTACTTCGTCATCGGCATAAACCACGAAATACTTCTCGAAATCCGGGTCTTCCAGATGAACGAAGCGGGCATTATAGCGTTTCTTCAAGCCCTGGATATTCTTTGCCAGATAGCCGGCCTTCTGTTCCAGATGGTCGGGCAGGATAATCGTGCTGCCCTTAAAACTACGCTCCAGACGGCACCAGCCAAACATCCCGCGAAAGTTATGCGCACTACTTTCGTACCTGGAGGCGAACAGCGGACGGAGCACATAGCGGTAAAGCATCACCAAATAGCCTGTTACAGAGTTCAGTTCCAACTTATTCATCAGTCCATAGGAAACCCCTATATCGGCTATATAAAGGGTACGATCTCCCCGCGGCACTTCCAGATAAGCATAGGTGGTAGCCGCCAGTGCCGGATCGGAGAAAGAAGAATTAAAGAGCCTGCTACCGGATAATATACGCTGGTCCAGTTGCGAAGAGAAGGAGAAAAGAACGGATGGAAACATAGCAGACATAATGCTGCGCATGATATCATTTTCCTGCCCTTGGAATTTCATAAGAGAGCGGCTGAATGCGAAGTTCAGCACAATAAATCCCATAAAGACCGGGAAAATGTATTGCGTAACCACACTGTAGTTCTCTAAGCCGATATATCCAACAAGATAGCCCCCAAACAGGACGAACATCATCCAGCAAAACACAAAGAGATAGACTATAATGCTCAGAATACGAACAATCTTCTGCCAGAAATATACACGGGAAAGTTCGGTACGAAGCCTTTCGGAAAGGCTTCTGAAGTCAATTGATTCCATATTACGTCTACTACTTTAAAAGTGCACTGACATCCACATTCCGCTGTTCCTGTTCGGGAATATCAATCAGTTCTTCCTGATGATGATTCTGCCGGCCGGCTACGATGGAAGAGGGAAACATCTCAATGGAGTTATTATAGTCGGTGACCGCAGCATTATAGGTGCGGCGTATGGCTTGCAGTTGCAATTCCATATCTTCAATGCTCCTTTGCAGTCGGGTGAACTGCTCGCTTGCCTTCAGTTCCGGGTAATCTTCTACGGATAATTGAAGTTTGGAGATTAAAGAAGAAAGCTCATTACCGGTTCTTATCTGTTCAGTCTCCTGTGAAGGCTGAAAAGTTCGTGAGCGAAGTTCTGCGATACGGGTCAGCGTCTCATTCTCATGCCCCATATAGGACTTTACGGCAGCTACCAAATTCGGTATCATATCGTTCCGCTGTTTCAATGCCACACAAATGCCGCTACGGCATTGCTTTACCCGATTCCGTTTTGCAATCAGATTATTGGCAGTCCAGATATACCAAAGTACCAATAAGATGATAAGGGCTATTCCGATATAAAGAAGTATTCCCTGGTTTTCCATAATTTTACTTTCTGATATAGATTAATAATAGTTATATCGTATCTACTTACGAGAACGGAACAAAAATAAGAAGATAGACATAAAACAGGAAAGAAACAGGAGGGACAAATAGAAAGTAACATTTTCACTATAAACCTATGTTTTTCAACTGATTATTATCATCAGGCAGAGAAGAGGCAAGGGGATATTTTCAATGATAAGGGGAATGGCCCGATAGAATAACAGGCAAAACAGGGATAATAATCTAATTCATGCTTGATAAAAAATGAATTAAATGCAATAGCTAGCTCCGTTCTTAGGCATTCCTATACTTTTTCCCTTCCAACGGTTAGCCTTTTCCATCCGAACGTTTATTCTTTCCACCGTGGAGTTTCTTTCT
>ERZ1027150.99-NODE-99-length-74241-cov-12.947807_pt1 | contig 74241 bp, 53 predicted proteins | sample MGYA00519276_ERZ1027150 | MGnify/ENA primary metagenome ERZ1027150 (study PRJEB26926, sample SAMN06164860) | human gut metagenome | biome: ENVO:00009003; feature: ENVO:2100002; material: ENVO:00002003 | host: Homo sapiens | place: USA | collected 2012 ... | reverse complement strand
TAACACAACAGATTCTGGTCCTGTTTTTCTTGGTTCGAGTCCGAGTAGCCCAACAAAAAGCACTTCTAACTGGAAGTGCTTTTTTGTTATATATCAATTAAATCAAAAAGAAAGGTTGTCTGTTCTCACAAACAACCTTAGTTCGGTGTAATTGTATTTGTATTCTCCTGAAAACACTGCACTTATTTAGAGTATTGTCCATAGATAGCTATAGCACTCCATTGCAGATTTCTTTTTACCACCTTAAAAAAACTTTTTACCTGTTTCATCATTTCTCTTGTTTGGTTTATTAGTGTCGTTTTTCCCTGTTTTACAGAGTTTAATAATGTGCTCGTTTAGTTGTTTGTCCATGTTATCCGACGCAAATATATTCTCTTTTATGAGTAGTTGTTCTTTGATAAATGGTATATAATAAAGAAACACGGCTTTTCTTGACTTTTATCAAGATAAAACCGTGTTTCTTCTATGGGGTTGATAAAGTTATATATTTCTATTTTACGGTATTAGCAGTGATGAATCTCCATAACTCAGGAAGCGGAAATCATGGCTGAGTGCATAATCGTAGATACTCTTCCAATTTCCTTTTACAAAAGCTGAAACCAACAGTAACAGGGTGCTTTGTGGCTGATGGAAGTTGGTAATCATCTTTTTTACTATTTTATATTCATATCCTGGTGCAATGATAATTTGAGTACTGGTATGAAGAGTCTCCAGCTGGTGTCTCTCCATGTAATTCAGTATCTGCTGTAATGCTTCTATAGTACTTAAAGAAGAGGAAGTTTCATAAGGTTGCCATTGTTTTACATGTAATTCTTCCTGGCTGGCATCTGGGTGTTGACTGATTGTAGTTCCTATATAGTACAAACTTTCCAATGTTCGTACAGAGGTAGTTCCTACTGCAATAGCTTCTCCCTGATGCGTAAGTAATTTTTCAATGGTACGGCGATTGACAGAGATGTATTCTGTATGCATTTCGTGACCTTCTATTTCTTCGCTTTTCACAGGTTTAAAAGTACCTGCTCCTACATGAAGAGTTACTTCTTCCAGATCGACACCTTTTTCTGCCAGCGAATCTAATACTCTTTGAGTGAAATGTAAACCTGCTGTAGGTGCTGCTACTGAGCCTTTTATTTTGGAATATACGGTTTGGTAGGTCTCTTTATCGCTTTCCTGTGTTTCCCGGTTAAGGTAAGGAGGGATAGGAAGTTCTCCAAAAACTTCGAGTATATCCGCAAAAGTCACTTCGTCATTGTTCCAGGTAAAATCTACCCAATGGCTGGTCCCGTGACAAGCTCCGCGTGTGGCAGTAAGAGTGAGCGGTTTTCCTTTTACGGTGAGTTCCTTCTGCAGACTGCCTTCTTTCCATTTTTTCAGGTTACCGATCATGCAGAGCCAGGCAGCATGTTGGGTTTGCTGAAAATTGAGGGCATAATCATTAGGCTGGATAGGTTCCAGGCAGAATATCTCGATCAAGGCACCTGTCTCTTTACGGAAATGAAGGCGGGCTTGGATGACCTTTGTATTATTGAATATCATTAAGCTACCCGATTCCAGATAGTTGGGTAATGAAGTGAAAACTGTTTCGCTTATTTCGCCTTTTCGGTATACCAGAAGTTTAGATTGATCTCGTACCGGAAGAGGAAATTTAGCAATACGTTCTTCTGGAAGTGGATAATTATAATCGTTGATTTTTATGTGTTTTGTTTCTTCCATCTTGTCAGTCAGTTAGTTTATAGTTTGCAAAAGTATAATATTCCTAGTTTATATAGATGAAAAGGGTTGATTTTTTTATTAAATATTGGAGGTGTATTTCTTTAAACTCTTTACTTTTGTATGAATAAAAAAATGAACAAATATGAAAATAGGAGATAAAGTCCGCTTTTTGAGTGAAGTAGGAGGTGGAATAGTACGAGGATTTCAAGGAAAAGATATTGCACTGGTGGAAGGAGAAGATGGTTTTGAAATTCCAATGCTGATAAAAGAGTGTGTGGTAATTCAGACAGACGATTATAACATTCCGTTGAAGTCGGTATCAAAGGCTGAACCTGCGGTTGTAGAAGAAGAACCGGAAGAGGAAAAGCCTATTACCTATCGTGCGCCCGAAATTCGTGGAAACGATATATTGAATGTGTTCCTGGCTTATGTACCTCAAGATGTAAAAGCTATATCTTCTACATCTTTCGATGCTTATCTGGTAAACGACAGCAATTATTTTATCGATTATTTGTATTTGTCGGCTGAAGGAAAAAGCTGGACACTGCGCAGCAGGGGTACTGTGAAACCCAATATGAAACTTCATTTGGAAGAATTTGAAAAGAGTGCATTAAATGGAATGGAGCACGTGGCAGTACAATTGATTGCTTACAAAGACGACCGTACATTCCTGCTGAAACCGGCAGTTTGTCAGGAAATTCGTATTGATACGGTAAAATTCTATAAGCTGCATACTTTTCAACCGTCTGAATTCTTTGAAGAGCCAGCTCTTATTTACGATGTAGTGCGTGATGATGAAGCTGTAAAGCAGGTTTTTGTTTCGGCTGATGATATAAAGGAAGCTTTGTTGAAGAAAGCTCAGCCGGAGGTGCCGGGAAAGCTCCAGCGTAAACAGGCCAAAATGAAAAATGATTTGGTGGAAGTCGATTTACATATCCATGAATTGCTGGATGATACCACTGGGATGGGGAATGCAGAAATGTTAAGTTATCAGTTGGATGTATTCCATAAAACGCTTGAAGAATATAAAAATAAAAAAGGACAGAAAATTGTCTTTATTCATGGAAAGGGGGATGGAGTGTTGCGCCGTGCCATTTTGGATGAGTTGAAGCGGAAATATAAAAATTACTCCAGTCAGGATGCTTCGTTCCGTGAGTATGGTTTTGGAGCTACAATGGTTACTATTCATTAAAGAAAGAAGATAAAAAAGAAAAGAGAACGCTGTCGCAGCGTTCTCTTTCTATTTAACACATAGGCATCTTCATTTTATCAAAAGGTTATATCGATATATACCCTTTTGAACTTTTATTCTATGGGGTTGGGTTATAGTCTAGTTTAGTTTATATCCTATGTCTTTTTGGCTGTGTGTTTTTTCTCTTTTTAATATCTTCTGTAATTAGAAGTGCAATTCGTGTGCCAAAGTATGTATAATATATAACTTGCTGATTAATAAGATAAATGCAATTTTGTCTTATTGAGGAATTTGTGGAATTGTGTGGGGATATTGTAGAATTATTCCACATTTTATTGTGGAATATTATACAATTTCAGTTTGTTGTATAGAGTCTTGCGGTCTACTCCCAATAGCAGAGCTGCCTTGGTTTTGTTATTGTTTGTTTGTTGAAGTGCCCGTAGAATACGTTGTTTCTCAGTTTCCTCATCATATAAATTTAAAGATTGAGGAACAAAGGAAACTGGTTGACGTAAGATATCTTCTCCCAGTTCGCGTATTGTAATAAAATCTCCTTGTGCAAGAAGTGTGGCACGCTTTACAACGTTTTTTAGTTGACGTAAATTACCCGGCCAATCATATTTTTGCAGTGCTTCACTTGCTGCTGCATCAAATCCTATTAAGTCTCGCTCCAGTTCACGATTTGCCTGATCCAAAAAGAAATTGGCGAACAGAAGGATATCTTCCGGTCGTTCTTTCAGAGAAGGCATATATAAGGTAAATTCATTAAGACGATGATACAAATCTTCACGGAAATTACCTTTAGAGATGGCTTCGGTAAGATTTTCGTTGGTTGCACTAATCAGACGTACATCAACTTCTATTTCCTTATTGGAACCAATAGGACGGATACGTCGTTCCTGTAAAGCACGTAAAAGTTGAATTTGAACTTCGTAGCTTAGGTTTCCTACTTCGTCGAGGAATAAAGTACCTCCATTGGCTTCTTCAAAGGCACCTCGTTTGTCATGAAGAGCACCAGTGAACGAACCCTTTATGTGGCCAAAAAATTCAGAAGCAGCCAGTTCTTTGGGGATAGAACCACAGTCTATGGCAATAAAAGGCTTTCCAGCCCGTTTGCTTAATTCGTGTATACGATGTGCTACATACTCTTTGCCTGTGCCGCTTGCTCCGTTGATAAGTACAGACATCTGGGTAGGCGCCACCAGTTTTACATAATTGTATAATTGACGGGCTGCCTCACTTTCTCCTTCCAGAAAATTCTGTGAATTAAACTCAGGTACAGGAGTTACAGGAATTTGTTGTTTATGAATTGCTTCGTGTATTTTTTTCAGAAGTTCATCCGGTTGCACCGGTTTACTGATGTAGTCACTGGCACCTTGCTTCATAGCCTGTACCGCTGTTTGGATTTCAGCATAACTGGTCATGATAATAACCGGTGTGGTACATTCTTTGCTCCGAAGCCATGAAAGAAGGTGGATTCCGTCTTGATCGGGCAAACGTAAATCGGAGAGAATCAGGTCGTATTGGCGTGCTGCTATTTGCTTGCGGGCGCGTGCATTTGTTCCTGCTGTTTCCACTTCGAACCCTTTTTTCCCGAGCCATGTTTTCAGCATTGTAGAAAATGTCAAATCATCTTCAACGATTAGTATAGACGGAATCATGTGTACCTATGTTTATATGTATTTGTACAAAGATAAGCTTTTTTAGTATGCGGAAATCATTCCAGGTTAAATTTTTCATTTCAGCATTGGTGCAAAGATATCTTTTTTACATATTTTTCAGCTTCTTCAAGGATGCAGGTAACTTGTTGTATAATCCATTTAGTCTGTTTTATGTCCTCATCCGTAATTTGTTCTGCTCCTTTTCTGCTTTCCAGCTGTTGTAGAGAAGGTACAATTTCTTTTGCTTCAATCATAGTTAGTGTAGGCAGTAGCTTGTGGGCAATGGCACTGATTGTCTGAATATCATTTCTGCTCAAGGCTTCTTGCAGCAAGCCGGTGCTTTTTTGTGTCTCCTGAATAAATATTTTAATAATCTCCTGTGCCGCATTGGTATCATCGGCAGAGAAAGCAGTCAGCGGACTGAAATTGTATTTGCTTGTGGAGGTAGAAACTTTTTCAGTCGATTTTTCGGGAATCTGTCTGTTCAGTGACGCTGAGAATTGCTGCAGTATTTGAAGTAAATCCGACTGGTTGAATGGTTTATGCAAACATCCGGCGAATCCTTTTTCCTGAAAATGCGATTCGTCCATGTCACTTCGTGCAGTAATGGCTATGACTGGAATATTTTGTGCCTGTTTTACCGGCAGTTTTCTCAGATTTTCCAATAATTCAAAGCCATTCATGGCAGGCATCTGAATATCGGTAAACAGAATGTCGAACGGTTGCTGGCTGATAAACCCAAGAAGATCTTCCGGCTGTTCGCAACATTGGATCGTAGTTTGTGGGTCGAGAATGTTGCGTAACATTGCTTCCGTCAGATTCATTTGGATACGGTCGTCGTCTATTAGTAAAATACGAAGAGGCTTGACAGGTACAAGATGCTGTTCCTTATTCTTCGATGAAGCGGAGATAGAGGGAAGAGGCATAGATACCCGAAATGTACTTCCTTTTTCAAGAGTGCTTTCGATGGCAATCTTACCTTGTAGCAATTCCACTAACTTCTGGGTGATGGAAAGACCAAGTCCAAATCCTTCCTGTCCTTGTGCACTCCTCAGACGGATAAAGGCTTGGAACACACGTTCCTGTTCTTGCGGTGTCATTCCGCACCCAGTATCAGTTACACTGAATATAAACTGGTTGCCCTGATACTTGGCATGTAAAGTAATACTTCCTTCTTTAGTAAATTTCAATGCATTCGAAAGCAGGTTTTCTACAATTTGCCGGATACGGAAAGGATCTCCTTCCAGAGTAAGTCCTGGTTTGAATTCATCTGCAAATTCCAGCTTCAGGTTCTTTTTTTCTGCCAGAGGTAAAAAGCTGGTATAGATCGTTTCAAATAATTGGTGCGGATTGAATGCTACCGGATGCAAATCCATTTTTCCAGCTTCCAGACGATGGTAGTCCAAAAGCGAAGTCACTAGGTCGAGCAAATGCTGGGCCGAACTTTTCATGTTGTCCAGATAAAACAGTTGTCTCTTGTCTTTTACAAGTCGGATAAGCAAGTCGATATAACCGATAATCGAACCGGTTGGTGCTTTGATGTCGTGCGTAATGGTCAACATCAGCTTTTCGCGTGCTACCAAGAGGTTTTCTGCATACGATTTTGCTTTTTCCAGTTCTTTCCGGTAATGGTTGCTTCGGGTAATATCGCGGCAGATAATGATAAAGAATATAAGGATTACCAATACTGACAGTATTGCGATGGTAGCCATCGTCCATGCAGCTTGTTCACGGATACGTTGCTCCGTCTCAAATTTATATGCAGCTACTTTTTGTTCTTCGTCTTCAATGGTTTCCAATAACTGGTTTACACGCTGACTCAGTTTGCTGCCGGCTATACGCAGGCGGTAAATACGCTTTTCAACCGTGCGTAACTGCTCCTGCCGGGTTTGGAATACACGGTGTTGTATATTGCTCAGCATACCAGCCAATGTATCTACAGGGTTGTATGCTTCGTCTATTGTGTCGGTATACTCTTCTTGAATGACATTATTGACTTGAGTCGAATCGGCTTTTCCTGGAGAAAAAAGATCGGCCAGACGCTTGAAAAACTTCTTGGGTTTATGATGAATGGTATAGGTGTTTCGATGAGTAATGACTTTACGGCGAATATGAGTACTGCTCAACAGAGAGTCCTGTTGAGCTATCAGACTGTCTATCTGTTGCTTGTACAGCTCGTCTGTAGGAGGTTGTCCTAAAGCCTCCAAGACCAGTCTCATGTTGCGTTCCTTGTTCTTTACCAAAATGCGTACCGTATCCAGACGTGCCTGCTGTAGTGTATCTGTCAGCATTGTTTGCAGGGAGTCAATCGACTTTCCTACATTTCTCATGGCTCTTTTATAAGCCGGATATTCATTCAGTTCTCCTACACGTAAGGTCTGTCCGATGATTTCCGCTTTATAAAGCTGACTGATGATTTCGTGGGTTGTACGTCGCCGGTTTTCTATATTTTCCTCGAAACCGGTGGGCGAAGTCAGCAGTTCCATCTGTTTGTAGATATATCCGATGGCTCCAAAGAGCAGTCCTATCAGAATGATATATCCGAAAGCTATTTTGGTTGAAGTAGAAAGCATGAGTCAGGTTATAGTTCTTTCCGGGTTTTATATCGGAAACGCAGGTAATACATAATTCCGGCACTGGTCAGTCCGAAAGGAAAGGCCATCCAGATACCTATGATTCCCCAGTCGCATACAAAGCCAAACAGGTAGCTGGCAGGAAGAGAAATCACAAAATAGGCAATAAATGAAAACAGAAGCATCGGACGGACATCGGCGATACCTCTCAGCGCATTGGCAAAGTTGATTTGCAGTCCGTCGCCAAACTGATAGAGCAGGAAAGGAATAATCACTTGTGCTACCATCAGACTTACAGCCTGATCATTGGTAAACCATCCTCCAATCTGATGACGGAGCAGAAATATGGGAATAGAAGTGCATACTATCATAGCCAGGATAATATGGAAGCCTATATTGGCTGTTTTCCGGACACTGACCAAATTGTTCTGACCGTAAAAATTGCTGATACGTACCGATACGGCTGCTCCCATACCATAATACATCATGAAACAAACTTGAGAAACGGCTATCATAATCTGATAGGTAGCCAGAGCTGTACTTCCCAGCCAGCCTACCATGATGGCACTCAGACTGAATGAGGCAGTTTCCATACCCATCTGTCCGGCAATGGGCCACCCCAGTTTGTTGAGTAATTTAAATTCTGCCTTGTCGAGAGCATTACGCTTGAATCCTTCACGGAACACACGGTAACGCGAAGTACCAAAGAATAATACAAGGTAGGCTATAACCATCAGGATGCGTGAAATGAGTGTGGATACTCCGGCACCTGTCAGCCCCATTTCTGGCATGCCCAGCTTACCGTAAATCAGCAGATAGTTTCCGATAATATTCAGAATATTACCGCTCAGCAAAATCCACATGGACACTTTTGTGTCTGTTATTCCGTCTGTAAACTGCTTGAATCCGTTGAACCACAGTACAAACGGAAGTGAGGCCAGCAGAACAAGAAAATAAGGACGGATATAAGGAAGCAGTTCTTCCGGTTGCTCCAGATTTCCCACATTCAGATACAGTATTCCCATTACCAGGCACACGATGAAGGCCAGCATTGTATTGGCTGCCAGGCTGCTTTTAAGAGCTTTCCCTACTGCATGTGACTTGCCTTGTCCGAAGAGACTTCCTACTACCGGTGTTAATCCGTAGGAGAATCCGGTACTGAAGATAATGGCCAGATTGAACATGTTGTTTACAAAACTTGCTGCAGCAAGTTCTGTGGTACTGTGATGTCCAATCATTAAAGTATCGGCAAATCCTAATATAATGACTCCGATTTGACCAATGACAATAGGGATACCCAATGTCAGAAGTGCACGGTAATGTGTCCAATTCATTTCGTTGCTCGGTAATAAAGAATGTTACAATTTTCCGGAATAAATGTCTTGCGGGCAGTTTCCTGTATCTGTTCGGAGGTAACCGCACGGTATTTTTCTACTTCCTCATTTATCATCTCCGCTTTTCCTAAAAGCTCGAAATAGGCAAGGTTGGTTGCCACGTTCAGGTAGTTGATGTTACTGAATATCTGCTCGCTTTCGTAGCGGTTTTTTACTTTTTCCAGTTCCTCTTCTGCTACAGGCTGGGTTTTCATCTTTTCCAGTTCGGTCCAGATAGCCTTTTCTGCTTCTTCCAGTGTGACTCCCGGAGCTGGTTTTCCGGTGATGTGCAGCAAACCTTCGTCCAGACTTCCTGCAATGTAGGCATCCAGTGCAGTGAAGAGTTTCTGTTCTTGCACCAGCGATTGGATAAAGCGGGAAGAACGGCCGTTCGACAGGATATCGGTAATCATATCAAAGGCATAATATTCCGGATGGTGGCGGTTGCACATATGAAACGCCATGTAAATGGCATCTACCGGAACTTTCCGTTCTACGCTTTTGCGTCGGATAGCAGTTTGAGGAGGATCTGACGGAAGCTCCCTTTTACGTATAGGGCGGGCAGGAATCGGGCCAAACCATTTCTCTGCCAGTCGGATTGTCTCCTCAAAAGAAATATGTCCCGTCACAGTCAGTATGGCATTGTTGGGAGCATAAAAACGGTAGAAGAAATCTTTTACTTCCTCCAATGTGGCCTGGGCTATGTGGCTGATTTCCTTGCCGATGGTAGGCCAGCGGTAAGGATGATTCTGGTAAGCCATTTCGCGGAGAAGGTGAGAAGCATCTCCGTATGGCTGGTTCAGGTTACGCTGTTTGAATTCTTCTATTACTACCTGACGTTGTATCTCAAGACTTTGCGGTGAAAAATCGAGACTCAGCATACGGTCGCTTTCCAACCAGAATCCGGTTTCTACATTCTGGTACGGAAGTGTGATGTAGTAATTGGTAATGTCGTTGTTGGTCCAGGCATTGTTTTCTCCTCCGGCATTTTGTACGGGGGTATCATAATCGGGAATATTTACAGACCCGCCGAACATCAGATGCTCGAACAGATGGGCAAAACCGGTGTGTTCGGGATCTTCGTCGCGGGCACCCACATCGTACAGAATGTTGAGCGCCACCATTTGGGTGGAGTTGTCTTCATTGTGTACGATGCGTAAGCCGTTGGATAAAATATGACGGTTAATATGAATCATAAAGGGTTATTCGATAACAGTTGCTTTAAGGATACGTATGTCTATTTTCGGACGGTCTGCACGGTTGGTGCCTACGTTTTCTATTTTTTCTACTACGTCCATACCGTCTACCACTTCTCCAAATACGGTGTAAGCTCCGTCTAGATGAGGAGCACCACCTACAGTAGTATAGGCCTGAATCTGTTCGCGGGTAAATTTCAGTGCAGGTTCCTTGGCAACTTCTGCACGTGCCTGTGCTTCCAGTGAATCTTGCAGTTCCATCAGTCCGTCGGTATCGCCTGCCTTACGCATTTTATAGATTTCTTTCATGTGTTTGCGGGCCAACGTGTTGAATACGGTTTCCAAACGGGCATCGTTCATCTGGTTTTCCATATTTACCATCTGTGCTTCGCTGAATTTGCGGCCTGTTACAATATAGAACTGGCAGCCTGAAGAAGCTCTTTCCGGATTTACTTCATCGCCCTGACGTGCTGCGGCCAATACTCCTTTTTTGTGGAAGAATTTAGGATTGAATTCTGCAGGAATGGTATAGCCCACATCACCGTTGCCTAGCGTGGTTGTATCGGTTGCAGTCTTGCTTTGCGGGTCGCCTGCCTGAATCATGAAGTTCTTGATGACGCGGTGAAACAAGGTACTGTCGTACACGCCCTCCTTGGTCAACTTGATGAAGTTGTCGCGGTGTTTCGGAGTTTCGTTGTACAGTTTCACGGTAATGTTTCCCATTGTGGTTTCCATGCAAACCAGTGTTTCATTGCCTTTTTCCATATGTGTGGTCTTTTTTTGATTTCCTGTACACGAAAGCATGCAGCAGGCTATCAGGGTTAATACAATTGTTGCTTTTTTCATAAAGTAAAGAAATTAGATTGCAAAAGTACAAAAAAAATGATTGTGAGCCTGTATTCTATGGGGCATTCTGTAGCAGATGTCGGGCAGCTGCAAAAGTATTGGCAGAAAAAAAGAAAAGAAACAGTGTACATTCAGCGCCGTTGGCTGTATAGTTGACGCCGTTGGTTTTATAGCCGGCAACGCCGTTTGTACATCCGACGTCGTCGATTATAAAACAATATAAGCAACCGACAGTAAATCATCGCATTGTATCAATAGTCTTGAATCGGATAATTTACTGTCGGTTGGAGTGATGCCGTATCGTCAGAATGGATAACCGATGGCGAAGTGGATACCCATTCCGTCTTTGAAGCGTGGAATGTTGTAGTATCCGCTCTTGCCGGTGTCGTAGGGCACGTGCAGGGCAATTCCCCAGTCGAGGCGGAGAATGAGGAACGACAAGTCGTAACGGATACCGATACCTGTACCCAGTGCAATGCTGTCGAAAAATCTGTTGAGGCTGAATTCTGCATTCGGTCGTGCTTCATCCTTTCGCATCAGCCAGACGTTTCCGGCATCGAGAAAGGCTGCTCCGTTCAGATTTCCTCCCAAAAACTTAGACAAGATGCGGAATCGGTATTCCAGGTTGGCTTCCAATTTGATGTCTCCGGTCTGATCGACATAAGAGTAGCGTGAGTTTTCCGCCGGATGAAAACGTCCCGGACCAATGGAGCGGACCGTAAAGGCACGGATGCTGTTGGCTCCACCTACATAGAACTGTTCGCTATAAGGGGCAATTGTCTTGTTTCCGTATGCCCAAATAACACCTGCCATTACTCGGGTAGCCAGTTGCTGTTTGTCGCTAAGATAAAGCAGATGACGCATTTCCGAAGAAACTTTCAGGAACTGGGCAAACGGATTTCCCAGCAGTTTTTTATCCTGTTGGCTGAATTTTTGTCCGAACGCTGCATAGATAAGCGAAGTAACGTTTCCGGCAGAAGTGATGGAGTTTTCCCACCATATCCGGTTTCGTTTTTGTTCCCACGAGTTGTCGTAGGTAAATGTATAGGTCAGCGAAGGAATAAACTGGTCGTCCAGACTTCGGAACAGCATCGGATTGGCTGTGGCTATTGAGTCGAAAGCCGCTGTACGGTGTTGCAGAACGTTGAATGCCAGATGTATGGGGGTTACGGTATGTTTCATTCCACGACGTGGGTAGAAGCTGTAGGATACATTACCGCCAAACGATAGCATCTTAAAGTAACGGGCACGGTTTACCTGATCTACATACACTTTGAAGTTGGTTTGTGATGGGAAACGGAAGGGGTCTACACGGTCGCGAATCCAGGGGAGAACCAGTCGTGGAAACTCTAACGACAGCCCCGCGCCCAGTTCATAGGAGTTCATGACCGAACTTTCTCCATCGACTGTAGAACTGGTCTGCCATTCGTACGAACCTTTCAGTTCCAGATTGAGTGAAGCACCCATGCCACGGAAATTTTTTCTCGACAACTTGAATATGGCTCCCGGACCGGTTTGCTTGGTACTTTTGGTGGTGACATTGAGTTCCAGCTCACTGTCGTAAGGCAAATCGAACATTGCATTCACCTGTACATCAAGTGTATCACTATTCTCAGTACGGGGGGTATATCGCATTTCATTGTACTTGAATACGCCTAAACGGGACAATGCTTCCTGAGTATAGTTCTGTCTGCTTTGTGAGTATAACTCTCCCGAGCGATACAAGAACCGTTTACGGAGCACTCCATAACGGATGCCCAGTTTCTTGCCCGAATAGTGGACGGTAAAATTACGTGTCTGGAGTGAGTCGGTTGGTTGTTCTCCGTTGTATCCGGTCAGATAAACAGAAGTATGGCCGATATGATATCTGCGTAAGGCTTCTTGAGGGATGTTTTTTCTGGGTACAATTTTCAAGTTGACATATCCCGAACGCATCAGTGTATCGGCCAGGAAAGTGATAAATTCATTCCGGCAATAATAATATCCGTTATCTCTCAGCAAATCGACAATTCTTTGGCGTTCTGCTTCCAGTTTTGTTACATCGAAGTTATCTCCCCGGTGTAAAAGACGTTCGTTTCGGGTAGCACGGATCAAGCTGTCTGCTCTTGGGGAGAATCCCTCGTACATGATAGAATCCAGATAATAAGGGCGTCCCATGTCAATGTGGTAACTGAGTTTCACAGCCCTTGGATTTTTGGTACTATCTACCTGGTAGGTAACTTTCCCGTTGAAGTATCCATAATCGTGGAGAAGGTTGCTTGCTACTTTGACACGTGTGTCGGGATTTACCTTTGACAGATAGACTGGGTCAGCAGCAAATTTCTTGAATATCCATTTGCCGATACCTTTTTCGTACCGTTCGAAACCATTGTAAATCCATAGTCCTAACGGGAAAGGAATACGCATGGTCGGGCTACCGAAAAAAGAGTTGTTGGGCGCCACACTGATGGCTCCTTCCACTTCTTCCAGAGTTCTTTTTCCTGCAGCATTGAGGTCTTCATTCTGCACGGTAATGTCGTTGATTCCGGTATATAGCACTTCTTCCGCCGGTAGATTCTTGGTGGTAGAACATCCTGTAAAAATGAGCATAAACAGGAATATATACAGAATAATATGGGTGTTACTTTTCCTTCTCATTTGTCTGTGTTTCAATAGGATTCTTTTTTCGGTTTCTGAATATGAATAATTCTCCCAAACGACTGATTTTCTTTCGTAGAACAATACCGGCTCCGGTTTCTATGACTTCACCGTCGAGGATACTTTCATAGTTCTTGTCGTGGAATAGTTTAATGTACCGGGTACCACTGTTGTCTAAGCGGTATTCCAATGATACATTGTCGATGAACGACTCGTCTTGCTGTACATCGTTTCCTGTCGAAATTTTTCCGCCTATGACAACCCGGAAGCGGTTGTTCCAGAAGCGTTTGGCAAACTGGAAGTTATAATCTGTTCTGCTGCTTCCTGTCTCCTCTTCGTTTGTAGTCTCCATTCCAAAGTTGATATCGACCGTTTTCAGGGCATCTCCGGCTATACTCTGTATTTCCTTTTGCAGGAAAGAGTTGAGTACATTGTTTGTATTGAATGCTTTTCCGGAACCCATATTGCTTTCGCTCAGATACATACCTGTAACAAGCATCGTTACTGCCAGCTTGTTTTTTTCTTCTGCCGACATGGAAGCCAGCTCGTTCTGTATGGTACCGTCTTCGGGAGCTTCGAGCGTAAATGTAAAACCTAAGTTTTCCAATCGGTTGGTAATACTTACCCCCACATTGAAGGTAACCATGCGGGAGCTTTGTCCTTCTTGTGTAACAGAGGCACGAACTCGCTCGGATGCTTTGATATTCAGATTCGGGTTCATTACATTTCCTGTCCATTCTATATAGCTGCCACTTTGTATATAGAAGGTTTTTAGTGGAATAATAGGCATGGCATATTTCATTTCTCCACTCATCAGGGCATAGCGTCCGTTAAGCAGCATGTTTCCGTCAGGCTGGTATTGGAAAGAAAGATCTCCTCCTCCTTCCAGCAGCATGTAGTTGCTTCCGTCTTCATTCAGGTCTACGCGGCATTGCACAGCTTCGTCTATGTGGAGTGTCATCAGCATATCAATACCTCCTAATGTCATGGCTTGTACCGGATGACGTGTGGTTTGGGCAGTATCGCTGAAATTGACAAAAGTGACCGTTTCGTTCAGTCGGTCTTCTACTGTGAGTGGAGAATCTTTCAATACATAGGTAAAGTTGCTGCTTCCTAATATATTCATGTTTCCACGCATTGTAAGAGATTCAGGCGTACCTTTTAGTACCGAGTTAAAGTCTACATATAGTTTGCCGTATACGAGTGCTTCTTTAGTACGTTTGGCATTCAGCAATTCGAAGTTATGCGCATTCATTTTGAGGTCTATCTGTATCTGTGCCATATCTTTCATGTCCACAGTTCCATTGATGGCAAAAGGAGTTTTCCCTTCAGTAAATATGCTGAAATCTTTGAAAACCAGTTTGCTGTCTGTAATTTTAACAGGCCGGTTGTCGAAGCGTAAGTTAAGCGATGCCTGAGGAATGTCAATAGCCACACTGTCCAATCCTATTTCTCCATTGAAAAGAGGTTGGGTGGTAGAGCCGGATATGGATAAATTGCCATCAATGTCTCCTTTTAGCATGGCCATTTTATCTGGAATGAATGCATTGGCAACAGGTAGTGGAAAATGATGTATTTCCATATCTGCCATTATCTTATCTGTACCTTTAGGAGTAAGAGGGGTGAAGTAAGAGCCATTTATGGTCATAACTTCCTCTTCATTGTGTACCACAAAGCCGTCTATGCTGTGCTCTCCATTTTCTTTGGGTAAATATACTGTACTAATAGACCAGTCTCCTAATGGTTGCTTGTTGTAGGCCAGTTTTTCGACAGTTGTTTCAAGGGCAATCTGCGATTCGGATTCATTCTGTACATAATGGGTTTCTGCAGTGATGGATCCGGCTATATCGGGCATATAGGGAATGATTCTTCTGAATTCGGCAATATCTATCTTGTTGAGCATAAAAGTAATGTCTTGCTGTACGGTGGAATCGGGAGCCGAATATAGATGCATTCCGGTATGATTTTCGTCGTAAAGACTCATGTCTGCAAAAAACTTACCTTTGTCGCTAAGGTAAATATAGTTACGTGGATTTACCTTAAACGGGCGATAGACCAATGTGGGTTCTTCCGGTATGATATGTAAGCTGATGCCCTTATTCCTTAAGTTAGCATTGAAGCCGATATAAGCTCCCCGTTCTTTTTGTCCGTTCAGGTATTCAATCATCATTTGTGCATCGTTTGCCCCTACATAACCGTTTAGGGATACATCAAAAGCTTCTTGATGAGGGTTAGCCAATGCTTTTATACCACTGTGGAAATTGATTTCGGCAGTGTCTTGTTGGGCCGTGAAATAAATACTGTCAAGAGACAGGCTGTCTGTGTGTAATCCATACAGATTGACTGAACCATTCAGCCCGGTTTGGGCAGAAGTATTCAAGTCAATTAACAGCCGGTTGTAGTAGATGTGGTTGCTCGACAAAAGATTGGCTATCGGATTGTCTTTTCCGGATATAATCTTGATGCGAGTAGTCGGTAATAGTGTCTTGATAAAAGGCTGATCAATGTATTTCTTTTTCCACTGAGAGTCCAGTTCTTTGGAAATCTTGTTCAGACTGGCTGTCAGTTTATCAAGATTTTGCTGTGATTTGAAAAGGAAAGTCAGATCGCCGGCATTTACAAAACTCCGGATAGAGTCTTTTGTAAGCGCCAGGCCCGCATGTAAATCTTTTGTCGAAAATGTTTTTTCTGCAGTAATCAGTTTGTTGTTTGTTACATCTGCACGTACTTTGTGGGTTTGCTTCATGTCTGTCTGTAGCGTAACACTGATTTGCTGTGATACTTTCAGTGGATTGGGAGTCAGTTGCATGGCATACAGATCCAGCTGGTTGACGCTGGCATTAACAGTTGCATTTATCTGCTTGGGTTTAAACAAGCCTTCTATGGTAGTCTGTATGTCTATTGCATTGTCTTTGGCATTGAGGTGTGCCAATAATTTGTTTTGTGCAACAGTTGCATCCATTTGTACTCCAGAGAAAAAGCGGGAACCGTACTCCAGATGATTCAATTCTGCTTCAAGTTGGGCTGATGTGGAATGTGAGAAGATATCAAATCCTTTTCCCTGTACTTTGGCAGATGCAGATAGGGCATATAAAGAATCCTGTGGGATAAATTTATGCAGGTCTATTTCTTTGATATCCAGTTTTGCTGCGTACTCCTGAGTGGACAGATTATAACCTCCGGACAGGAATATGCTGTCGGTATGATGAGTCAGTGTGGCCGTTGTCTGGAGTAACGTTCCTTTAATCAGGTTTTTGCTTTCCAGTATCACGTCGGAAGGAACAGCAATTCCTTTTGCAATTTGTGAGATGAATTGCAGGTTTTGGGTTTGTGTAGAAAGAGAAAGTGAACCATCTCGATAGATACTGTCAAGCGGATTCGTGATACTTCCCGAAATGCTGCTTTGGAAAACTTCCGGAATGCGGACAGTCAAGTTGGTCAGGTTCAGTTGGTTAAGATTTCCATCTATGCCGGCACGAATCTGTAGTGGTGCAGAAGGATAGTACTTGACTAACTCTTCCGGCATATCCGGCAATAATCTGAACAGGTCTGTTTTTCCTATATCAGCCATCAGACGGGCATGCATATTACCTTCAGAGTTTGTATCTGTTACTCCCCAGTCCATATCGGCAGTAAATTCAATGAAGGAATCGGTTGTCTTGATTTGCAGCGATGGTACACTCAGTGTCTTGTCGTTGGAAACAAGTCTTCCTTGAGCCGAAGTAATTTTCAGCCCCGAACGTTCTTCAAGGTCGAATTCCTTGATAAGAGCTTTCATGTCGTTGCCGGCATAATAAAGTGAGTCGAGAGACAGGTTCAGATTGGTGACAGCAATATGCGTGGGGTTCAGTCCTTCTGTCTGGAGCTGGTTGCCGGTATTGTAGTTTATCTTGCTTTTTCTTATTTCGAAGTGTCGGGCGGAATAAGCCATCTGATGCAAGTCTACCAATCCGTCGGAAAGCGATGCATTATTCAATTGCAGTTGCATGTCTATGCTGTCGAGGGGCATTTGCATGTGGAAAGATACATTCTGCAGATTAATTTTCTGCAGCATAATCTTCCAGTACATCGGAGCACTGGAGGTAGTATCGGGAGGAGTGGGAGTAGTATCGTTCAGGCATAATGTTACATGGGTGTTTTCCAGTAAAAACTTGTTGACGATAGCTGTTTCCGGAGAAAGAGCTACTCCATGTGAGGAGATGAACAACTTTCCCAAGTCTCCTTTCAACTGCATGCCCTCAATCAGGTTTGATGTATTGACTGTCGCTTTTTTCAGCTCTAACCCATCCAGTTCTATCTGTTGTTTCAGCAGAGGAAGTAATTGTACTTTTACCGTAAGTTGTTCGGCTTGCAGTATCGTGTCTTGTCCTTGAACGGCAAGTGTATTGTGTACTACCAGGTCGAGTGGGAAAGACAGAGAAATGCGTTTGATACTGATATGCATGCCAGTGCTTTCGGAAGCATATCGAGTAGCCTGTTGTACAAGAAAGTTCTGAATAGGAGGTATGTATATAAAGATACATAGTATAATAAATAAGACAAAGGGTGACAGAAGTATAGCTGTTCCCCATTTGACGCTTCTTTTCATATTTCGGTATTATGATTGTTTTATTGCGAATATACATAAAATAACCGATATAGGAAGCATTTTGTTTGTCAACTGTGTGTATAGATAATAATTCTTTTTACCTTTGCGCATACTTAATTAAAATTGATAAACTTATGAAACCAACTTTGTTCGTATTGGCTGCAGGTATGGGAAGCCGTTATGGTGGTCTGAAGCAGCTGGATGGTTTGGGCCCAAATGGAGAAACCATCATGGATTATTCTATATTTGATGCTATTCGTGGAGGATTTGGAAAAATCGTCTTTGTAATCCGTAAAGATTTTGAACAGGATTTCCGCGAAAAGATTATCAGCAAATATGAAAATCATATTCCGGTAGAAGTTGTATTCCAGTCAATCGATAAATTGCCTGCAGGCTTTACTTGCCCGGAAGGCCGTGTAAAACCTTGGGGAACCAACCATGCTGTATTGATGGGAAAAGATGTAATCAAGGAACCTTTTGCCGTGATTAATGCAGATGACTTTTATGGTCGCGACAGTTTTGCGGTAATCGGAAAATATTTGTCGGAACTTCCGGAAGGAAAAGAAAACGACTATTGTATGGTAGGATTCCGTGTAGGTAATACTTTGTCTGAAAGTGGTACCGTAGCTCGTGGTATCTGTTCTACAGACGAAAATGACCATCTGACAACGGTGGTAGAACGCACAGAAATTATGCGTATCAATGGTGCGGTAAGCTATAAAGATGAACAGGGAGAATGGGTGGCTGTAGAAGACAATACTCCTGTTTCAATGAACATGTGGGGCTTTACTCCGGACTATTTCCGTTATTCGGAAGACTACTTTGTAGAGTTCCTGAAAGAAAACGGTTCGAATATTAAGGCTGAATACTTTATTCCGTTGATGGTAAATAAGTTGATTAACGATGGAACAGCTACAGTAAAAGTGTTGGATACTACTTCAAAATGGTTTGGTGTGACTTATGCTGCCGACCGTCAGAGTGTAGTAGATAAGATCCAGGCATTGGTAGATGCTGGGGAATATCCAAGCAAATTGTTTTAAGTAATAATATAATTCTATAATCCTCTGTGATGACCTCTTACGGCTTATCGCAGAGGATTTTTTGTGTCTTTTGATGGAGGAAGTGTAAATTTTCCGGTATCAATTCCCTCCAATTTCAATAGGGCAATTTTTCGTTCTATTCCTCCGGCATATCCGGTCAGGCTTCCGTTGCTTCCTATTACTCTGTGGCAAGGTATGATAATGCTGACAGGATTATGCCCTACAGCTCCTCCGATGGCTTGTGCCGACATGCTTTGCCGGTTGTTTTGGTGGGCTACTTCTTTAGCAATATCTTTGTAGGTTACCGTTTCTCCGTAAGGAATGTGTTTCAGTATTTCCCATACAGCCAGTCGGAAGGGAGTATCTTTTAGTTCGATATTGGGGAGGTAATCAGGATTTTCTCCTTTAAAGTAAGCGTCCAGCCATTCTTGAGTTTGCCGGAAGATCGAAAGTAAAGTTGTGGTTTTGTTTGCAGGCAAATGCGAAGGGAAATATTTTTGTCCCTCCATCCATAATCCGGTGAGGTGTGTGCCGTTGCTTGCCAATGTTATTTTACCGATGGGTGATGTGTAGTAGTAAGTGTAAAACATATAGATAAGGTGGAAAACAATATTAAATGAATTTGGATGGATAGGAGGTGAAAACAAAAAAAGAGTTACTAAAAAGTAACTCTTTTTATTTGGTGATCCGCCTGGGGCTCGAACCCAGGACCCCAACATTAAAAGTGTTGTGCTCTACCTGCTGAGCTAGCGAATCAGACCTGTGTTGCAGTCATTTCCTGATTGCGAGTGCAAAGGTATGATGTTTTCTTGAAACTACCAAATAATGCAAGAATTTTTTTGAAATTATTTTTCTTCTTTTGATGTATCATCTTTATTATCAGAACTGTATGATTCTGATAAAAATGCAAGATCTTTCTTTCTGATGTAACGCTGATAGTAGGAAAGCAGTAAGGTAGTACAAGGTAAAGCAATAATCATTCCCAACATTCCCATCAGCGATCCCCAAACAGATAAAGATAATAGGATGATGGCAGGATTCAATCCGGTAATCTTTCCCATGATTTTAGGAACGAGTATGGTATCTTGTATAAGCTGTACAATGCAGAATACCAATAAAGCCAGTCCGAGAACCCACCAGAAGTTTTGTCCTGTATCGGCAGCCTTTAATAAAGCTAATAAAATGGTAGGTATGAAACCTATGATTTGGAGATAAGGAACCATATTGAGAAGTCCGATAAACATACCTAATCCAATTGCCAAAGGAAAATCGATAATTAAGAAACCGGTACTAAACAGAACTCCTACACAAAAAGCAACCAAAGCCTGCCCTCTGAAATAGCGGTTCATGCTGTCTTTTATATCGTTGGTGATACGGATAACCATATCGCGGTGTTTGGCTTGTATCAGATTAATCCATCCGCTGGCTATTTGTTCGTAATCCAGCAGAATGAAGAAAAAATACAAGAGGATAATAAACCCTGTCAGTATAGCCAGTACAATATTATATGAAGTAGATAGTAAGTTCCATACCTGTGGTATCAGCTTTTGTGCGGCTCTTACCATATTTTCAGTACTCAGTGTTTCCTGCCACCAGTTTATATCAATGTTGTTCCGGATAAACTCACTGACTGTTGCAGGTATAGAAGAATATTTTTCTCCTTCTATAAAATAAACTTCGAGCAGATGTTTTAACTTGATACCTTCTTCTATCATAGGTGGAATAAAGAGCATGCAAGCTGCTGCTATCACAATAATAAGTGTAAGCATGACTGCAAGAATGGAAACAACCCGGTTTTTCAAATGCAATTTGTTCTGGTAAAACAAGACCATGGGGTATGTAAGATAGGCTATCAGCCATGCGATGAAAAAGGGTAGCAGCGCTCCACTCAATCTGTTTAACAGATAGAGTATTCCTATGATGACAGCTCCGCTTAAGATTCCTCTGATAAAGCTGTCGAAGGTAATTTTCTTTTGGGTAAGCATAATACTATAGGCTTATTTGTGTTCCTTTTGCAAAGCCTGCTGATAGCAACATCTGCATAAAGGCTCATATTCTTGTTTTTCTCCTAAAAGCACCCGTTTTTCGTTAGCTACAGTACGGTGCGATACGTAGGCAAGGTTTCCGCATTTTACGCAGATGGCATGTACTTTGGTCACTTCATCAGCTATGGCACAAAGTGCAGGAATTGGTCCAAACGGTATTCCTTTAAAATCCATATCAAGTCCTGCGATAATTACTCGTATACCTCTATTGGCCAGTTCGTTGCATACGTTTATCAGACCATCGTCGAAGAATTGTGCTTCGTCAATGCCTACTACGTCTATTTCGGAACTGAACAGGAGTATGCTGGCTGAAGAATCTACCGGAGTAGACTGGATGGAGTTGTTGTCGTGTGAAACCACAGCCTGCTCGGAATATCGGGTATCAATGGCCGGCTTGAATATTTCTACTTTCTGTTTGGCGAAAGTAGCACGTTTCAAGCGGCGGATAAGCTCTTCTGTTTTGCCGGAAAACATGGATCCGCAAATAACTTCGATACGTCCTCTCCGACAGGTTTCCTGTTTGTGATCTTCTGAAAAAACAACCATATTGATTTATATTGATATTTATTTGTATGGTTGCAAATGTACGTAAAAAACAAATGTATTTGTGTAATACTGGAAAAGAAAGATACAACTTCTGTTAAATATTGGAGTGATGTGGACGGCCAAATCAAAAACTTTCTATCTTTGCTTTATTAACATAAAAAATGTATATGGGAAGACTATATGTGGTTCCTACTCCGGTGGGTAATCTGGAAGATATGACATTTCGTGCAATACGTATTTTGAAGGAAGCAGACCTGATATTGGCAGAAGATACACGTACTTCTGGTATTTTGCTGAAACACTTTGAGATAAAGAATGCAATGATGTCTCATCACAAATTTAATGAGCATAAGACTGTAGAGGGAATTGTGAACAGACTGAAAGCCGGAGAGACTATAGCTCTGATTTCGGATGCCGGTACACCGGGAATATCCGATCCAGGCTTTTTGGTGGTGCGTGAATGTGTGAAGAATGGCATTGAGGTACAATGTCTTCCGGGAGCTACGGCTTTTGTGCCGGCATTGGTATCTTCGGGACTTCCTGACGAACGTTTTTGTTTTGAAGGGTTCTTGCCGCAGAAAAAAGGAAGAATGACTCGTCTCAACGCATTGAAAGAGGAGGTACGTACTATGATTTTTTATGAATCTCCTTATCGTCTGTTGAAAACACTGACACAGTTTATGGAGATTTTTGGTGCCGAACGTCAGGTGTCTGTATGTCGTGAGATATCCAAAATACACGAAGAAAGTGTACGGGGAACCTTACAGGAAGTTGTAGCACATTTTACAGCAACAGAACCCCGTGGGGAGATTGTGATTGTTTTGGCAGGTAAAGAAGATTAAATTATAAACTATAAACAAATTAAGCTTTATGAAGAAAGTTGTATTTTTAGCATTATGTGGAGCTGCTTTTTTAGCTTCATGTAATAGTGGTACACAAAGTAAAGATGCATTGCAGGTTCAAAATGACTCTTTGATGTTGGAACTTTCCAATCGTGATGCAGAACTGGATGAGATTATGGGGGCATTCAATGAAATACAGGAAGGTTTTCGTGAAATTAATGAAGCTGAAAACCGTGTTGATCTCCAGGGAGGAGCGATTGAAAGCAAATCAAGTGCCGATAAGATAAAAGAAGATATTCAATTTATCAGTCAGAAATTGAAATCCAACCGGGAGCAGATTGCCAAACTGGAAGCTCAGTTGAAAAGCAGTGGATATAAATCTGCTCAGTTGCAGAAAGCGATCAAAAATTTGACTGCTGAACTTGCGGCAAAACAGCGTCAGATTGAAACTTTGCAGGCCGAACTTGCTTCGAAGAATATTCGTATTGCAGAGCTGGATGAGGCTGTAGAAGGATTAAATCAGAATGTGGATGAATTGACAGCTGAGAATGAGGTAAAGACAAAAACTGTAGCAGCACAGGATAAAGCTTTGAATGCAGCATGGTATGTATTCGGAACAAAATCAGAATTGAAAGATCAGAAAATTCTGAAGAAGGGTGATGTGTTGAAAGATAAAGAATTCAATCAGGAGTACTTCACTCAAATTGATATCCGTACAGAAAAGGAAATTAAATTATTTTCTAAACGCGCTGAGTTGTTGACCTCTCATCCGGCAGGATCATATGAATTGGTTAAAGACAATAAAGGTCAGTTGACTTTAAAAATTACTAATCCAAACCAGTTCTGGAGCGTATCCCGTTATTTGGTTATCCAGGTGAAATAACTTTTCATCACTATAGTGTTTAAGCAGATCCTCCTGTAACCCTTTTGAGGGTTGCAGGAGTTTTTTTTTATTCAAGCTTCTGTTTGTATTCTCTTGTACTACTTGTCTCAGCAGAGTCTTTCTTTTCATTTCCTTAAGGTAAGGAATATATCCGATATATTTGTTTTTATCTTTGTTCGGTCCTTACATGGTAAAACTGCAGTCCTTACCTGAAAAAAATCGAGTTTTTTCAGGTAAGGACTGCAGTTGTTATTAATGAGGAGTCGTTACGGTAATGGATGAAGGAAAGCACAGTAGAGAGTGTATGTCGTTATGAGTATGTGGATATTCGTGTCTAAGTTCATTTGTTGTATAAAAAAAGAGGGTGCTTGGAAGCACCCTCTTTAACTGAGGCAGGAACTGCAATTAATTTTGCAGTACACTTGTGATAGGTTATGATGGTTGTACCATCTTATTTTTCTTGAGGTTTATTGATTCCAGGATTATAATTGGTTTCTGCTTCAGGGATTTCCCATGTCCAGTTGTTGTGCCCTGTAGCTGTCACTGTAGTTGCAGTGGCTGCATGTACATTTCCTCCGTCAGGAATACCAACACGGACTATGTCTTTGTTCCATCTCTTGTAGTCATACCAGTTGAATCCTTCTCCCCATAATTCCAATCCTCTGTAATCTACAATTTCCTGGAATAACTCTTCTCCTGTTTTGTTACAAGTATATTCAGGATTTCTACCAGAAGTAGCATTCAGCTCGATTAAAGCTTCTTGTGCTGCTGGTTCATTGTGTAAGAAGTAATTTGCTTCGGCTTCGATTAGCAACATTTCCGAAGAACGGATATGGCAAAGGTATGAAACCCCCGGAGTATCGAATACCCAAAATTTAAGCTGTCCACCTAAATAATAGTATCCTGATTGATAAGCTTCTGTTAATCCGGAAGGAGTCATAGAAGTAACGTATGCGTTTACTGCTTTCCAAATTTCTGTAGTTGTTACAGGTTTAGAGTCTTTTACAGTACCAAAGTAAGCATAAGTCTGATTCAATACGTTTTCGTCAGTCCAGTCAAAGCCTGGGAACTTATCTGTTGTAAGGAATAATGATTTACGCACGTCGTTATCAGGAATCTTGTCTGTCAAGGTTCTGTCAATAGCTCCTGCACCATATTCTGTATTATTTGCATAATATCCATTGCAACCAAACTGAGTACCGAATGTCCAGTACCACATGTTTTCAGTACCGTCTCCATAGCTGCCGAAAATCCATTCGCTTGTAGGTTTGCAAAAGCCTGATTTATATTCGGCATTTGACATCAACGGATAATTAGCGCGAGCCAATTTCGCATTATCCAGTGCTGTCTGATAATCCTGTCGGTTCAAGGCAGCTCTTGCGTAAACAGCATAAGCTACATTTAAATTAGGCAGCCATACTTTACCTGATTCGCGGTCCTTGCCAGACTGTGTATAAAGTGAAATAGCATCCTTACAGTCTTGATATATCTGGTTATAACATTCCATGACTGTAGACAGCGGCATTTCACCTGTGCTTTCATCCAGACGCAAGACTACCCCGTTTGTAGTACCGTTCTGAGTATCAGACCAGCGGTAAGTATAAAACTCCATCAACTGTGTATACGCATAAGCACGGTAGGTGAGTGCCTGTGCTTTTATAAAAGCCTTATCCGTTTCTGGACCCTCTGCACCGTCTATATTCATAATGACAGAGTTGGCATTGCTGATGAGTGTATAATAATAGTACCATGGGTATGCACAGTAGGTAGTGGATTTCTGAGTATAGTATTCACCATTAAAGATAGGTGCCCATCCCGGTGCAAACATGTTATATACGAAATTCTGACTTGGGTATTCTCCAAAAACCGTTTTGATTTGATTTTCTCCGCAGTATCCTTGTGAAAAGGCAAATTGCTGATAACACATGGCTTGCGCAATACCATTAATAACCATTGCTGCATTTTCTGTAGTAGCAAAAGCATCAACAGAACCCACAGAAGAGGTGGGGGCAGTATCTAGATAATCACCGGCACATGAAACCATCATGGAACTTGCTAAAAGCAAACTTCCTGAAAATATTGTTTTTATATATTTTTTCATAAATAATTTACACACTAATAAGTTAGAAGTTCAGAGTCAGACCTAAATTATATACTCTCGCTGTTACGTAAGTATCATCTTCTTGACCCGTCTTAGAATAACCGCTGAACGAGTACTGAGGATTCAAACCTTTACGTGAAGTCAATGTAAACAAGTTTTCAATACCTGCATTGATAGTCAATCCAGCAATACCTAATTTACCTATGATCTTTTTAGGGAAGCGGTAAGACAGGTTGATGTTCTTAAGTACCAGATATGAAGCACTTGTCAACCAACGATCTGATAAGGCATTGTTATATGTACTTAAGTTATGGTCAAGTACTGGAATACCATTCGGGTCAATACGGTTAGGCGATGTTTCTGTCATACCTTCGGGTACACCGTTCCATGATTTCAATACATCTGTGTGTAATGCAGAAGCACTTGCAGCTGCTGTGCTCATCAAATTAGCGTATCCAGAGTCGTAAGTCTTTCCACCTAATGAATAAGTGAACAAAGCACCGAATGTGAGGTCTTTCCAACTCAAAGAAGTACGGAATGAACCATATACTGTAGGCAAAGCAGTACCAGCCCAGTCTTTTAGACCATAAGTTGTATCAGTAGTGTAATCTGTTCCGTTGATTGTTACTAATTTTCCACTTTCAGCAGCCTTGCTCTTTTGTGCAGGATCAAGGGTATACAGTGAATTACCGGTCATTTGGTCTACCCCTACAAAATGATATGTCCAGAATTCGTAGATTGAATGTCCTTCAGAATATTTCTGCATTCCCTGGAGAATGTCCTGTCCGTCTGGCAAAGTAATGATCTTGTTCTTTAAGAAAGTTGCATCCAATCCGATGTTCCAATTCCAGTCTTTAGTTCTCAGTACATCTACATCTGCAGCAAATTCAAATCCTCTATTGGAAATCGTTCCAATATTTTTATACTGTGTCATATTTACAGAAGCATCGTTCATCGGGAATGATCCTGCAGACAACGGAAGTTTAACTTCAAACAACAGGTCTTTAGAACGTTTGTCGAAGTATCCCAAAGAGAAATTCAGACGGTCGAATAATCTACCATCAATACCTATGTCGATAGTCTGGGTAGTTTCCCATTTAATATCATCGGCAGGAAGTGATTTCTTGAGTAAGGCACCAGTACCACCATTCTTTCCTAATTCGTATAATGCCATATAGCCATAGTAAGAAACACCGGCATCGTTACCGACTTCACCATAAGAAGCTCTCAACTTGAGATAATCTACCCATTCAACTTCTTCCATGAATGCTTCTTTTGAAATGTTCCAGCTACCGCCTACAGAGAAGAAGTTACCCCAGCGATGGTCCGGGTGGAAGCGTGAGCTACCGTCGCGACGGAGAGATGCTTCAAAGAAGTAACGCTCATCGAAGTTATAACGCAGACGAGACAAATATGATTCTGTTTTATACTCGTCATTGTATCCCTGGTAGTAAGAATTGGTTGTAAAGTTCCCCATGGTATAATTGCCTGATACACTCATGTTGGTGTTCATACCGTAAGTAACTTCCATCAGGTAACCGTAATTTTCGTGTCCTAACATCAAGTCTACATTATGTTTACCAAATGAGCGTTTCCAGTTAACCTGTTCCTGTACGTTGAATGTGCGGTACTGGTAGGCGTAATTAGTCAAACGTCCATTGTTTTCTGCACCATCACCAATGTTTGGGTTGTTATATTGGCTGATATTATTGGTTCTATGAGACAAATCACCTTTTACCGTTACAGAGAGGTCATATGGTAAGTTTATGGTAGCGTAAGCCTGTCCGCCTAAAGTATTACGTTTCTGTTGCTGTTGGTCTGTCAGAAGTTCGTAAATGATGTGTCGGTTGCTTAAGTAAGAAGAAGTCAAATCGTATTGTTTGTTGCCATCTTCATCATAGATTAAAGAACCGTCTGCATTATGTGCATAGATTGGATATACAGGAGCCATGTAGCGAGAAGTATAGAACGGGTTTGCATAATATGAACCGTAAGCATTCTCGTTATAGTTCTGATTCTGGGCTGTCGCAGAAAGGTTGATACCTGTCTTTAACCATTTGGTAGGATTGTAGGTTGTGTTGACACGGCCCGAAAAACGTTCAAATCCGGTATTGATGATATAACCGTTTTCTTTCAAATAGCCCACAGAAGAATATACATTGAATTTCTCTCCAGTGGTTGTAGCTGACAAGGTATATTCCTGACGATATCCTTTTCTCTCCAGTGCATCGGCCCAGTCCAGGTCATTATAACCTGCAAGCTTGTTGGCGATTAATTTTCCGTTGCTGTCGAACAATGCATTGTCTGCTGCATCGTAAATGTTTCTTTTTACCAAAGAACTGATTAGGTTCTGGGTTGCATATGAAGCAGCGTCTGTTTCATTCATACTTAAAGATGGAGTAGACATTGCATAATGCTTTAAGCCCAACCATTCTGCTTCCATCCACTGATCTGCGCCCAATCGGTCGTATTCTGCAATACCACGGGTGTACATACCTTGGTTAGTTGATAAAGAGATTGAAGTCTTGCCATATTCCTTACCTCTTTTGGTGGTAATCAATACTACACCGTTGGCTGCACGGTTACCGTACAAGGCTGCAGAAGCGGCATCTTTCAAGACAGACATAGATTCGATATCTGCTGAGTTCAGGTCTGATATGTTACCATCGAAAGGAACACCATCAACTACATAGAGGGGGTCGGCTGCTCCAGACTGTGTACTGATCGTACCAAAACCACGAATACGGATTGAAGGGTTAGCACCAGGCTCTCCATAAGTATTATTTACCTGGATACCAGGAGCCGAACCTTCCAGTGCGCCAGTCACACTGGTACCGATGCGTTGTTCTATTTTTTTAGAATCAACAACAGATACAGATCCCGTAAGAGATTCTTTTTTTGCTGTACCATAAGCAACAACCACAACTTCGTCCAGTGTTTCGCTGTCTGTTTTTAACACAACGTTCACAATCGGTTTAATTGCAACTTCCTGAGTCTGTAAACCGATAAATGAAACCACCAAAGTTTTTGCTGAACTTTATATATTGTTAATCTGTTGATTATGAAGATATATGTATACATTTTCTATTTATAAGACCTTACTCCCTGTATTTTGTGAGAAGGTTGTTTGATATAGGTTTCTACCTGTTTTCTATAGTTTTCTATTTAATAAGACCTTTTACTTTTGCCAGCGTTTTAAGTCCTTAACTATCATTTCAGGGAAAATACTACTATATTGTTGAGTTGTTTTTATATTTCGATGTCCAAGCAGTTTTTGTACAGTTGTTATTTGTACTCCATTATATATTAATAATGTAGCATTTGTGTGACGAGCTGTATGAAAAGAGAAGTGCTTGTTTATATGAGCCATTTTCCCCAATCGTATCAATTCTTTGTTTATCGTAGGGTTAGGCCTTAATTTGAAAAAAGATTCTTTATTTTTATATTTCTTTATTATTAAAAGTGCTTTTCCATGAAATAGTAAATTTAAAGGTAATTTTATTTCTTCTTTCGTTTTTATGGAGCGGAATATCAACCAATGATCTCCGTTTAAAAAGATGAAATTTTTTGAAGTTAGCTGTTTGAAATCTGAATATCGTAACCCTGTATAACAGCAAAATAAAAAAGCATCCAGTGTGTGTGAAAGATGATTCCATTGGGATGGAATGGTGAGTTTCTCTAATGCCGCAAGTTCTTCTGGTAATAAATATGAATGTCTGGTAGGGCCTGTTTTTACATGATAATTCCGGAAAGGATAATCTTCTGGGGATAAATATCCTTGTTTGATTGCTTCATTAATCAGGCTTTTCAAGTGTGACATATGTTTAGCTATCGTATTTATTGCATAGTGTTGTTTTATTAGATAATGTTCAAAGTCTAATAAAAAAGAATACCTTATATCCGAAAAATTGAGAGAGTGTGTATAGGTTTGCAATAAATTTAAGGTTGTTTTCAAGTTATTTTTAGTACTTTCCTTTTTTGAAGAACTTTCTACCCATTTTCTACCAAATGTAATAAATGATTCCGAGGAAAGATGGGATTTGCTGATTTCCGATTTCAATATTGCCAATGTGATAGGTATATTTTTTTTCCAATACTCCAATTCTTTCCATTGTAACTTTAAGATAAATTCATCAATCATACGATTTAATTCCTCTTGATGAGGATGGTTTTGTATAATTCTTTTTTGAGCATTCCATTGTTCGGGAGATATATAAATATGTGTGGAAAAATACACTTTTCTTTTATCAAGATATGCTTCTATCTGGATAAGTGCTTCTCCTTTCTTATTTAATATCTTTTTACGATTATATACAATACGATACTTAATTTTATGCATTGACATATCTTTTCCTCCTTTACATAAGTCTATATTTTATTCAATAAATATTAATTATTTATGCTTATTTCGGTGGTAAAAGTGTTAAAAAGCAGCTTTTTGGCTATGATTTGCTTTTAAAATGCAAGATATTTAATTTTTATTATTATTTTTGCACTCGATTTAGAGTAAAACAATAATTATTAATTGTAAGGTTAAACTTTAAGAGAGATTTTTATGAAAAGAAAATTGATGCTGTTAATGACCTTCCTGGTGATAGGAATAGGTCTGGTAAACGCACAAGTCTCTAAAGTAACAGGTGTTGTTACTTCTGAAGAAGACGGTTTACCTATCGTGGGAGCATCTGTATTGGTAAAAGGTACTACTGTTGGTACTGTTACCGATCTGGATGGTAATTTTACATTGACTAATGTGCCAAGTTCAGCAAAAACTTTGGTGGTTTCATTTATCGGTTTGCAGACTCAAGAGCTTGAAATCAAGCCTATTATGAAAGTTGTTTTGAGATCTGATAGTGAGATGCTGGACGAAGTAATGGTTGTGGCTTACGGAACAGCAAAGAAGTCATCTTTCACTGGTTCTGCTTCTACTATTAAGGCTGAACAGATTACTTCAGGTTCTAAAGAATCTTTGGATAAGGCTTTCTCTGGTAAAATGGCTGGTGTACGTGTTGCTTCTGCTACTGGTGACCCGGGTTCTATGGGTGAAATGAATATCCGTGGTGTAGGTTCTATCAATGGTTCTAAGACTCCGCTGTATGTAATCGACGGTGTGGTTATGAAATCAGATGGCGATATGAACTATTATGGAAAGTCTCAGAGTGTATTGAGTACCCTGAACCCTGACGATATCGAAAGTATGACAGTGCTGAAAGATGCTGCTGCTGCTTCTCTGTATGGTTCGCGTGCTGCAAACGGTGTGGTTATCATCACTACCAAAAGCGGTAAGGAGGGTAAGACTCGTGTAACCTATAACGGTGAAGTGGGATGGAATAAGATGGCTGTAGATCAGTATAATATGATGAGTGCTACTGAATATATTGCTTATGCACGTGAGTCATTGGCCAACTATTATTTGATTGATCATGGAAACGGAACTCCGGTAGCTTCTAATAAAGAAGAAGCTTACAAATTTGCTGACACTGCAGCTGGAAATCCTGAAAAATACCCAGGTATGGCAGACTTTATTAGCGATCTTTCTGGTAATACAAATACAAACTGGAAGGATGAAATCTATCGTACAGCAGTTACCCAGAATCATCAGGTTTCATTGAACGGTGGTAACCAGACAACCAAGTTCTATGCAGGGGTAGGTTACAACAAGAGTGAAGGTATTGTATTGGGAAGTGATTTTCAGCGTATTTCTGCTCGTGTAAACGTAGACCAGAAAATCAATAATTGGGCTGATTTTTCTGTAAAACAGATGATTGCTTCTACTACACAGAATGGTTTCCGTGACCAGAATGATCAGGCTCAAGGTTTGGGAACAAGTTCTCCGCTTGGTATCCTGTTTGCGATGGATCCAACTGCTCCTGTAAAGAATGAAGACGGTACATACAATGCAAATGCAGGTTATGGTCAGGTAAGCAACCCTCATCTGATGCTGGGCGGTAAGGATAGCGATACTGCAATGGAATGGATTCAAAGTAAGATGTTCCGTAGCTTGACCAATGCAGAATTGGGCTTGCATTTCCTGGATAAGATTTTCTTCAAATCTATCTTCGGATACGACTATATCGACAACAAACACTTCGAATATTGGGATCGTGACGGTGTGAACGGTGCTTCTGTCGGAGGTATGGGCTCTCGTTACACTTTCCAGAACTCAACATTGACAAGTTCAAATACATTGACCTATACAGATACTTTCAACGATGTACATAATTTGTCTGTAATGGCTGGTTTCGAATTAGAAGACCAGAATTTGCTGCAGATTGTCACAGTTGCAAAGAGTTATTCGAATCATTTGCCCGAATTGTCGAATGGACAGCCAGACCAAGCTTCAAGTGCTACTTATGCTTCTGCTATGATGTCTTATTTTGGTAATGTGAACTATAACTTTGACGACAAGTATTATTTGTCTGCTTCATTCCGTCGCGACGGTTCTTCTCGTTTGAGCAAGGATAACCGTTGGGCTAACTTTTGGTCTGTATCCGGTGCATGGCGCTTGAGCAAGGAAGGTTTCATGGAAGATATGCCGTTGTTTACAGACTTTAAAGTGAAAGCTTCTTACGGTACAAACGGTAACTTGCCTACTGACTACTATGGCTATAAAGATCTTTATATTGGTTCTGGATATGGAAGTCTTCCTGCCATTTATTGGTCTCAATTAGCAAATGACAAACTGACTTGGGAAAAATCAAAGAACCTGAACGTTGGTTTTGAATGGAATATGTTCGGTAAGGTAACCTTGTCTGCTGAATATTACCTGAAGAATACAACAGACTTGCTGTTCCAGGTTCCGACTGCCTTTGAAACAGGATTCTCTGACCGTTGGGACAATTTAGGTAAACTGAAGAACGATGGTGTAGAAATTGAAGTGAATTCACAGAACATTACCACAAAGGACTTCTCATGGACAACTAACTTCAATTTGACTTATCAACGTGCTATTATTAAAGAATTGCCGGAAGGTAAAGATATTCAGTACGGTGACGGTCAGATGTACATTCACCGTGAAGATGAATCTATGTATTCATTCTATTTACCGGAATGGGCAGGTGTAAATCCTGACAATGGTGATGGCCTGTGGTATGTGGATCCGGAAGATCACTCCAAGGGTACAACCAATGATTATAGCAAAGCTGGATGGGGTATTGTAGGTAAGGCATTGCCTGATATAATGGGTGGTTTGACTAATACATTTACCTACAAGGATTTCGACTTGTCGTTCTTGATTTCTTATCAGTTTGGTGGTGATATGTTTGACTATCCGGGATATTTTTCAAATAATGATGGTTTCCGTTTAGGTTCAATGGTTCCTCAGGCTGAAGCGACCGATTACTGGACTAAACCGGGTGATAATACAGCTTTCCCAAAACCTGTCTATCAGAACGGACAACGTCCTGATCGCTTCTCAAGCCGCCAGATCAAGTCAACAGACAACATTCGTCTGCGTGAAGTAACTGTAGGATATAACATTCCGGTGAAGAAATATATCAATCGCTTGAGAGTGTATTTCCGTGCCAATAATCCATTCCTGATCTGGGCGAAGACAGATGGTGTGGATCCGGATGTGGCAATCAACGGTTACCGTCAGGTAGATACTCCGCAGTTGAAAAGCTGTGTGTTTGGTGTAAACTTAGAATTCTAATCTTTAACTTGTTCAGAAATTATGAAATTTAAATATATAGCAGCATTTGCGTTTGCAATGGCATTGGCTTCTTGCGACATTTTGGATAAGGAGCCGTCTAATCAGTGGAATTCTGAGACTGCTATTCAGACAATAGACGATTTAAAATATGCCGTTAACGGTGTGTATGAAAGCCAAACTAGTTCAATAGACAACGGGAAAAATCTATTTGGCAGCTATGCTGGAGATTTCGGATTATTTGCAGATTTAAAAGGTAGTGACTATAAATGTGTAGGCTATAATAATCAGGCTACAGATATATCTCAATATAAAGCAACTGCAACCAGTTCAATGCCTGAAAATATCTATAAGCGTTTTTATGTGTCTATTGCCCGCATAAATAAAGTATTGGAGCAACTTGCTGCATCAGGTTTAAGTGGTGAAGAGGTAGAGGTATGTAAAGGTGAATTATATGCCTTGCGTGCTTTGTTTCATTTTGATTTGGCTCGAGTTTATGCACAACTTCCGACCGTAGCAAATAAAAAGGGGCAATTGGATGCTTCCGATATGGGTATCGTATTGTCTACTCAGACTTACAACGAAACTTTTGTACCCAAACGAGCTACTTTAAAAGAAACTTATGAGGCTATTTTGGCAGACATTAAAACGGCCCTTGATATCATGACACCAATTACTGGTTTAGGTTCGGGAAAGCCAGATACAAGAAACCCGAATACCAGTAAAGGACACATGAATTATTGGTCTACATTAGCATTACGAGCACGTGTAAATTTGTATTTGGATAATTTGAATGTAGGTGGAACGACCGAACATAACGAACAGGCTTTGAGGGATGCGGAAGAAATTATCGGTAGTAATAAATACAAATTGTATAATCTTGCTGATTATGTTTCTGTATGGACCAAAGAGTTTACCGATGAAAGTATTTTCGAAATACAGGTTACTTCTTTATACAATCCACAGCGTAATTCTTTAGGATATTACACTACTCCTGATGGTTATGCAGAAGCTGGTATGAGTGATTCATTTATTGCTGAATTTGTTGGGAAAGAATCTACCTATAAATACAAAGATACTGATATTCGTGTAAGTGGAGATATGATCACAAAAAAGGCTGACGGTTATGGTAGAAATGAAGCTTACTATACTCAGAAATATCCAGGACGTGATGGGCAAATTTATGTAAATAGTCCGAAAGTTTTCCGTTTGTCAGAGGTTTATTTGATTGCTGCAGAGGCTGCGCTGAAAACAAATAATGGCTCGAAAGCTGCAAAGTACATTGATGATTTACGTAAGGAGCGTATTTCTGGTTATGTAGCAGGTTCTACTACCAGTGTAACTTTGGATGATATTTTGACAGAACGTCGTCTGGAGTTGAATGGTGAAGGACATATGGCATGGGATATGTGGCGTAATGGTAAATCGGTAAACAATCCAAAGGTTGGAGAAGTAAAACCTGGGGCAGATAATGCAGTATTCCCTATTCCACAAGCTAATATTAATGTTGCCCACGGAGCATTGAAGCAGAATCCTGGATTCTAATAGAATAAGGGATTAATAATATAGGAGGAGTTAAAGCAGTTGGAGTTGAAAAATACTCTGACTACTTTAACTCCTTTTTTTATACCTCATGCAGGAAGAAATGTTACTTATACAGTAAGTCGTCGATACAAGTAACGTTTGATGATTGTATAAAGAAAAAATTATATCTTTGCAAGACAAAGAAATACAAGAAACTGAATGAAAGAATTTGTGATATCAGAAGCACAGACCGAGAAGGCTGTGTTGGTTGGTTTGATTACTCAAACTCAAAATGAGCGTAAAACAAATGAATATCTGGACGAACTGGCTTTTCTTGCAGAAACAGCCGGAGCGGAGGTTGTGAAGCGTTTTACCCAGAAATTGGATACTCCCAGTTCTGTAACTTATGTGGGAAAAGGTAAGTTGCAGGAAATAAAAGAATATCTGCTTGCTCAGGAAGAGGAAGAAAATGAAATTGGTATGGTGATTTTCGATGATGAGTTATCTGCTAAACAGATTAGAAACATCGAAAATGAATTGAAAGTAAAGATACTGGACCGTACTTCATTGATTCTGGATATATTTGCCATGCGTGCGCAGACTGCCAATGCCAAGACACAGGTAGAGCTGGCACAATATAAATATATGTTGCCTCGTTTGCAGCGTTTGTGGACCCACTTGGAACGTCAGGGAGGTGGTTCCGGTGCAGGTGGAGGTAAAGGTTCGGTAGGTTTGCGTGGTCCGGGTGAAACCCAGCTGGAAATGGACCGTCGTATTATCTTGAACCGTATGTCTCTTCTCAAACAACGCTTGGCAGAGATTGATACGCAGAAGTCTACGCAAAGAAAGAATCGCGGACGCATGATTCGTGTGGCTTTGGTGGGCTATACGAATGTGGGAAAATCTACACTGATGAATCTGATGGCAAAAAGTGAGGTCTTTGCAGAAAACAAGCTTTTTGCTACGCTCGATACAACAGTCAGAAAAGTGATTATTGAAAACTTGCCTTTCTTGCTCTCCGATACAGTAGGATTTATCCGTAAACTTCCAACAGATTTGGTAGAATCATTCAAGTCGACATTGGATGAAGTGCGTGAGGCTGATTTGCTTTTGCATGTAGTTGATATTTCTCATCCGGATTTCGAAGAGCAGATTCAGGTGGTGGACAAGACAATTGCTGATCTTGGGGCAGGAGGTAAACCAACTATGATTGTCTTCAATAAAATTGATGCATACACGTATGTGGAAAAAGCAGAAGATGATTTGACTCCGAAAACGAAGGAAAACATCACTTTGGAAGAACTGATGAATACCTGGATGGCGAGAATGAATGATAACTGTATCTTTATTTCAGCTCGTAATAAAACAAATATTGAAGAATTGAGAAATATTCTTTATAAGAAAGTCCGTGAACTCCATGTACAGAAGTACCCTTACAATGACTTTCTTTACCAAACGTACGACGAAGAATAATTGTGTTTAAAGTTATGAAATGGGCTTGGATATATTGTGTCTTGTGCCTGATTTGTTTGCATACACAGGCTGGAATTTATCATAAACGCGATATAAATAATCCTTGTTTTGTAACGTCAAATACCTCGCGCATAGAATTCAAGCGTCTGGTATTGACTGAGGAGCAGACTCAGGCAGATGCCGTATTTTATGGAACCCCAGGAGAGGTGGCGGTGATTTCATCGGATACTTATTTGACGTCTGGAACACAAAAATTTATGCTTCGGGAGTCTGATTGTTTGTCTATTGACGGACAGACTGAGCCGGAGCGGATTCCTGAATCGGGGAGAATGGAAGTGACTTTGTCTTTTGAGCCGATTCCAAGGGATGTACAGATTGTAGATTTTGTGTCGGAACAAGAAGGCTGGAAAATATGGGGGATGCAGTTGAACGAAGCGGAACCTTATGTATATGTACCCAGTTTTCTGGAAACACAAAATTTAACTCCTACTTCCTCTTTGCCGGAACCTCGTTTGCAGCCTGGAAGAACGATTATCAATGGATATATTTTGGGTTATTCGGAAGAGATGGAAATGGAGGTAGTCTTCCGTCATGCCGACTGGCTTTTTCCAAATGATTGGGGAAGGAATGTGAAAGTACGTCAGGATGGCTCTTTCCATATTGAAGCAGAACTTTTGATGGCAGGTGGTGCCAAGTTGCAAATCAATCGTGCTCAGTTGGATTTGTTTCTTGTACCGGGTGAGGAGATGACTGTGTATATCCATCTGCCTCGTTTGAGTATGTCTGCATCCCGGGTTCTGTCGCATCTTTATTGTGACAAGCAGAAAGCCTGGTTTGATGGGGGAGAGAAAAATTTGAATACCGAATTGGCTAGATGGGGGTATCCGCTTGTGGCCGATTCTGACAAACATATGAATAAATTGTTGACTTCTCTTCATCATCATAAGGAGCCCGGAAAAGGATATAAGGAGTATGTGGAGACGAATCTTCTGCTCGATAGTTATATTCGTGGAACAAAGCAGGGGGAGGTGAAAGAGGAAGTTGTGTCTCCTTATGCATGCTATGGATATGACTATGCTGATTATGCTTCTCTTTTGTATAATAATAGACAACCCCAGTCTGAAATGTGGAAGGAAGTGGTTTTGGCTAAATCGGTATGCAGTAATCTGATTAAAAACCGTAAATTAGAATCATCTGATAAAAAGGTGATGAAAGGGTTTCATCAGACAGAGTTGTGTACCTATATTAATAAGAAAGCAGAAATCATAGAATCTATCACCCGTCAGAATAAAGCAGAAGACGGATATGTGATAGCGGAACTTGATTCTTTGGTCTCTGGGGCAGATATTTTACCGTCTATTATATCTTCTTATAGAGGGAAAGCTGTTCTTATTGATTTTTGGGCTACATGGTGTGGGCCCTGTAGGAGAAGCATGTGGGCGATGCGTTCGTTGCGTAAGGAAATGATTTCTAAGGATGTAGTATATGTGTATGTTACAGGTCCCTCTTCTCCGGAAGATATTTGGAAAACAGCGATTACAGAGATAAAAGGTGTACATTATAGATTGACACAAAGTCAGTGGGACTATTTATGTCGGACATATGGTATAAAAGGTATTCCCGGTTATATCATTATCAGTTACGATGGGAAATTACAAGATCGTTACGTAGGATTTCCCGGAGTGGATGTATTACGAAAAGATTTGTTGCGCGCTTCCGGCCAGTAAAGCTGGAAGCATTTTTTATAAACTATATATGGGGTGAAAAAGAAAAAATCCTAATAAACAATTGTTTATTAGGATTTTTCTTTTTATCTGAAATTCGTGCGCATGATAGGACTCGAACCTACACGTCTCACGACACCAGATCCTAAGTCTGGCGCGGCTACCAATTACGCCACATGCGCTAGAAATTCTCTTTTGCGAGTGCAAATATAGATGATATTTTTATTTTTACCAAATATTGAGGTTATTTCTTTAATAAATTACATGCAGTTTCTATAATTGTATCTTTCCCGCGCTGTATATCTTCCGTAGTCATGTCTACTTTTACATCAGGGTCGATACCAAATTCCAGTTGATTCATTTGAGGATCGAACATCGGGCTTGCAGAGAAGCGGATAGACCATCCGTTGGGGATTTCGGAACTGAAAGGAAGTCCGGAGCCTCCTCCGGTTTTGTCGCCGATTATGGTGACATTAGGAAATTGCTTCATGGAGTTCACAAAGTCATTCGTGGCACTATACGATCTGCGGTTTGTCAGTACAGCCACTTTTTTCTGCCAGCGTATGCCGTCGGAGGGCTCTATATACACTTCTTTAGGAGTTGAAAAATCATTGTGGCCAGGACCGGTTTTATGACACATGTAGCCTACTAATGTTTTTTCGTTGGTGAAGCGGGCAGCCAGCTTTTGGGCAGTAGTCAGATTACCCCCTCCGTTGTTTCGTACATCAACAATCAGTCCATCGCATAAGCGGAGTTCGTATAGAGTCTGGTCCAAATTACCGTCTCCTATTCCGTTTGAAAAACTTGAGCAATAAATATAGCCTATGTTGTTTTCCAGTATTTGATAAGTCAGTCCGGAAGAGTTTACGTAATCTTTTTTCAGATAGATGCTTTGTATACTGTCGCTGAAGTTTCGGGGATAGCTGTCGAACCAGGCTCTGTATTGCGAAGTAGCCAGTGCAGAACTCAGATTGACATGTCCGTCGCGTAATTCGTTCACCATATCCGAGAGTTCTTCAAACAACTCGGCAGAAGTCATCGAAGGAGTGATTCTTTGTGCATAGCGGCTATGCACTTCATTCCAGTCTAATCCATATTCCTGATTTTTATAGTCAAGAAAACAATACTGTTCGTCAATGATTTTCCAAAGCGATTCAAAATTAGATTCCGGAGTATTACCGGATACATCTTCACGAATGCATGAAGGGAAAAACATTCCGGATACGAATATAAATAGGAGCAATATATGTTTCATAAGTTAAAAAGGAGTTACTTTTTCGGGCATGCTTATTTTATTTTTTCCTTTTAGTAAGTAAAGGTTGCGTACGAAACCAATCATGAAGTCGTGTGAGTAGGAGTGAGTCTTCAGATTGTTTACCTTAGATTGCTGAATGTCGCACAGGTAACCGACCCTCATAATGGTTTTCCGTATCGGAAAATCGAGCGTGATGAGCTGTCGGAGCGAGGGGGCATTATGCAGGGAAGTAAACAATACATTCTTCCCTCCATTATTCAGTGAAAATATTTCGTAGTACGATTCTCCATATTCCGGTGAAAACATGACACCCATCAAAGGAAGATTAGCCTGATAGCGTAATACAAAAGGGTATTGTCTGATATGGAATTTGTATATGGCCATTCCGGATGCAGCAATACTTCCATATGCTTTGGCCTGGGCCGGATTATTGGAGTTGCGTTCGTTGTAGATGACTCCTCCGTTCAAGTCGATCATGGGGCCTGCCAGAATTTTGAACTGATCGCTGATACGGAACTGGTAATGCAGGGCATAACTCCAGTTAATAAGTCCGTAATACATTTTGGCTGTCTGGGAAATATTTTCCGTATATGAGGCTTGAACTTGAAAGATACTTTGTGTAGATACGTTTCCCTTCATTAAGCGGGTCATTCTCATCCGTTCGTGCATAATACGAATTTCCGGGCCTGTATATTCCAGTGGAGTGAGATAAGTGTCCAGTACATTGTTATATCCAGCTCCAAAAAGTGTAGAGCGCATGACGTAGCGGGTTGCTTGTAGACTGTCTTCCTGTGCATGGGCCGGAAGGAAGAAAAGCAATCCCAGTATAAAAGCAAGTAAGGTTTGTTTCATGCGGATAGCTGTTAAAATAAATTCATTTGTCCGTTTTCTTCGGCAGGATATTCACTCTCGCTGTTATCCGGCGCAGCATTACTCTCTTCTTCTGTTGTTTCTTCAGGTTCTGGCATACGAGTAGGTTCCAGTTCTTCAATACTCTCCGTGTTGAAGTTGGTTATTCTCTTACCTTTGGCTTTGAAGCTTCTCACAATGGTGAAATCGGCTGCTTCAAATTCTACCGGCTGTTTGCTGCTGTCTTCTCCTCCAAATACAACCTTTACACGCGGATAGACCTCTCCTGACAGAAATACCAGTTGGCTGCGTTTGTTTTCTCCGATATAATTTTGTCGTTTGATGACCGGTTCAAAACAGAAACGCTTCAAGTACGGATAGTTTTGCTGGTCGGCATCGTAAATTACCGCGGTCCAGACTTTATCCGGATTGAATTTTTCTATAATTTGTATGTTGGCATCATAATGGTTGTTCAAGTCAAAATCGGTAGTATAGAACTCGCCGTTCTTCAGCACGACCAGAATACGTTCGTCACTTTGGAATTCACCAAGGAACTGTCCGCGTCCGTCGTAGTTCAGTCGCAATACATCATGGTCGAACCATACCTTACGTCCTCCCAAGGTAGATCCTCCCCGATGTTTTAATGTAATTTTGTGTACTTCAAAGCGGGTCAGTTTGGTTCCTATTGTCTGTCTTCCCTTGATGCTGACCTGGCTGAAATCTTTTTCGAATACCAGTTTCTTGATACGGGGATTAGGACGAAGCATCACTTTAATGACTTCGGCTTCTCCGTTAGGGTTGGCTGTAAAGTAGACAATTTTCGAACCAAGTGTTCCTTGTGTCAGATTATATTCGCGGTCGCGTACTACAGAAGTTATGTTAAATCGCTTGATGTAGTAGAAACCATCTTTTCCATCCCGATAGATTACATTGTATATTGTACGTTTGTCGTTTTTCTTGAACACATTAACGTACAAGATGTTTTTGCCCACAAACAGTTTGTCGGCTATACGTACAATTTTATATTTTCCGTCTTTATAGAAGATAATGACGTCGTCTATGTCCGAGCAGTTGCATACGAATTCGTCTTTTTTCAGTCCTGTACCGATGAAACCTTCGTCGCGGTTGATGTACAGTTTTTCATTGGCTTCTGCTACCTTGGTTGCCACAATGGTGTCGAAGTTGCGTATTTCGGTCCGACGCGGATAATTCTTTCCATATTTTTCCTGAATCCGTCTGTACCAGTCGATGGTATATTCTGTGATATGAGCCAGGTGATTATCAATTTCTTCTATCTCAGCCTTCAGTCGTGCAATTTGTTCGTCAGCTTTATCTTTGTTGAACTTCAGAATACGTGCCATCTTGATTTCCATCAGCTTCAAGATGTCTTCTTTGGTTACTTCACGTACAAACTGAGGATAGAAAGGAGTCAGTCGTTCGTCAATGTGTTCGCAAGCCGCATCCATATTTTCAGCCTGTTCGAAGCGTTTATCCTTATAGATACGTTCTTCGATGAAAATCTTTTCCAGTGAAGCGAAATGCAAGGCTTCCAGAGTTTCTCCTTTCTGGATGTTCAGCTCCTGGCGTAACAGGTCGAGGGTATTGTCGACTGATTTCTTTAAGATATCGCTCACCGAAAGAAAGTGAGGTTTTTTATTGTCTATCACACAACAGTTGGGAGAGATACTTACCTCACAGTCGGTAAAGGCATACAAGGCATCCAGCGTCTTGTCCGAAGACACGCCGGGAGCCAGATGAACTAGAATTTCTACCTTTCCGGCTGTATTGTCATCTACTTTACGCACCTTGATTTTACCTTTTTCAATGGCTTTCAATATGGAGTCGATCAGTGAAGAAGTTGTCTTTCCGTATGGAATTTCGCTGATGCACAATGTCTTGTTGTCTATCTTTGAAATCTTGGCACGTACACGTACCGCACCTCCTCGTTCTCCGTCATTGTAGCGTGATACATCGATGGAACCTCCTGTCTGGAAGTCCGGATAAAGTTGGAAAGACTCTCCGTGCAAATAAGCAATGGCTGCTTCGCACAGTTCGTTGAAGTTATGAGGCAGAATTTTGGAAGATAAACCAACGGCAATACCTTCCACTCCTTGAGCGAGCAGGAGCGGAAACTTGACAGGGAGAGTAACCGGTTCTCTGTTTCGACCGTCGTACGAGGCCTGCCATTCCGTAGTTTTGGGATTGAAGACCACATCCAATGCAAATTTTGATAAACGTGCCTCAATGTAACGGGGAGCTGCTGCGCTGTCTCCCGTGAGAATATTTCCCCAGTTTCCCTGACAGTCTATCAGTAACTCTTTCTGTCCTAACTGTACCAACGCATCTCCGATGGAAGCATCACCGTGAGGATGAAACTGCATGGTGTGACCTACGATATTAGCCACTTTATTATAGCGTCCGTCGTCCAGTCTCTTCATAGAGTGTAGGATACGGCGTTGTACAGGTTTCAGACCATCGTTTATATGCGGTACTGCACGTTCCAGAATCACATACGATGCATAGTCGAGAAACCAGTTCTGGTACATTCCGCTCAACTGATGTTTTACGTTTTCGTCTGTCTGGTCTACCGGCTTGTAATCTGAATGTTCTTCTTTTTCAGGTGTGTTTGTTTCTTCTCTATCCAATATGTCTTCGCTCATAAAATATCTGCTCAAAAAATATAAGTTCAAGCAAAGATACAGAAAAACAAAGAGTAGGACGAATTTTTTTGAAGAAAGTTGTGATGTACTAAGTTGTAGATAGTGGTCTTATAATGTGAATTATGTATCGATTTTATGTGTCTTCTTTTATAATCGGCGACACTGATTGTATATTCAACGACGTTGATTACAAAGCCGGCGTTGTTGAATATACAGCCAGCATCGTTGATTACAGGTTATGATGCATTACAGCAAGTTGTGCCATTGCAGTTCTATTCTCATTGTTTTATTATGGTCGTTAAAATAAAAACTCCGGAAAAAGTTATTGCAAACTTTTGTCCGGAGTTGTTTTAATTATAAATCTATGAAAACAAAGCTCAGTACATTATTCTGGACATTTTACACCTTCTACCCAGTTGGAAATTGTTGTATTAATATCCCATCCATTACCCGTCCAGTCTTTGATAACCTCAGCATCTGCTCCATCATTAAATCTCCAATAAGCTATCATATCTTTATAATTATCAGGAGAAACATAACACATGTTATTTTGAATTTGTGATTGACTTAAAGCTTTTTTCCATACACGTACCTCGCTGATATATCCATTAAGAAGTCGGCTGTTTAAAGATCCTCCGATGCAGAAGCGGCGTTTGTCTGTCTTTCCACAGAGTACAATTGGGCCTCTTGGTGCATCAGTTTGTCCATCCAGTTCTCCGTTGACATATAATTTAATTGTTGAACCGTCAAAAACAACGGCTAAATGATACCATTTGTTTGTTTCAAATTCAGTCTTTGCTGTTACTGGATATCCACCTCCTGCAAGTTGTAATTGATTTGGTGCTATGGTAACATCTCCAAATCGTAATAGAAACTCTTCTTCTACTCCCATTACAGTACTGATATAAGGATTAGATGAAGCGAATTTTGTTACCATGACTCTTGCTTCCATTGTAACTTGTGGAACACTGGCCAAAGAAGGATCATCTTCAAAAGGAATAGGCATGTTTTTACTTGCGGCTGCTTGAGTAATGATAGTTTGGTTTAATACGATATAAATGGTTCGGGAACTTTCAAGTACGGGCATTCCTCCTTCTACATTTGAGATAGTGAGAGGCAGGCAGTATACAGCTCCTTCTTCAAATTTACTTGTATTGAGTAATGATAGAATTAATTGTTCGGATACATTTTCTCCGGCTTTTAAGAGAATACTTTCACTGGATAGCTTATACGATCCTTCAGGTAATCCCTTATAAGTTTTTCCATTGGTATGATTATATTCTTCTAGTTTTTCTGTGGCAACAGAAATATTTATTTTTTGTTCGCTAGAGGCTACACAACTTGATGATACTGTAATACCAATGTCTGTTGGACCATCTATTGTGTATTGAGAAACAGGAGATGTTTCCGTTCCTGTAAAATATAATACATCTTCCAGATCTTCAGCATTTTTACATGCAGAAAATGAGGCCATTAATAAAGTAATCAGTAGTATAAGTTTTGTTTGCATATCAGTTCAGTTTAATTTTAATTATTTTCCTGCAGGATTCATTATTTGAATAGCTTGACGAATGTATTTATATTCATCATCGGAGTGGTAATATTCATATTCCATATGATAAGTACCACATCCCCCTTTGTGCTGTCCGGGCTCTGTTACTTCGTTAGGTTGCCAGTGAGCCATACCTAATAGAGAAGGAATAGTACCTAATTCTGGATCTCTATAATTTACTCCTCCGTTTTGCCAATAACTTTCAAAGTTTTCTGTGACAATAAATCGTTCAGGACCGATATAATTTTTTACACCATTGTATCTACTTTGCAGGGTAGAAGGACTTCCTGTTGCATATGCTTGTGAAATGGCATAATTAGCATATTTCCATCCTTCTTCTGTGATATAAGATACGTGTCCGTCAACGATAATTAGTTTATCTGGCCCTAAGTTTTTTCTCATTTCCTTTAGGAGGGTAGTCATGTTATTTTTATTGTAAAACAAGTCACCTCCAGAACATTCATGGTCAAAATCAATTCCATCATATCCATATTTTAAAATGGTATCAGCAACAGCCTTGGCTGCAGCAGGAATATTTTCAGCTATGTTTTCGAAATTTCCAGGAAAGTTTGCCATATTGTGAGAAAAGATAGTAAAAGTAACTCGGGTTCCGTTTACTTCTTGAACATATCTTAAATCTTCAATTTGTTCGGGGGTTAGATTATAAGGAGAACTCCAAATTGATACTATATCCATGCTGTCTGGTAAATATCTTAAATATTTGACAGGAGAGTTTCCGGATGCTGTCCAACCTCCAAACCAACCGAATGCTAATTGATGATCGCTCTTTTTGTATGCTCTTAAGTTTTCATAATATGTTGCATCTTTTTCAATCGGGTGCTGGACTATGATATTTTCTATATCAGTATCACAAGACGATAATGTAGCGATAGGTAGTACTGATAAAAATATTTTTTTCGCTATTTTATTTATATTCATAGTGATATTCTTTTTTTACTTATTAAACTGTTATTTTTTATCCCACCATAGTTTTACTTTTCCATAGTCTGTACCTCCCAGCCATGTAGATACGGCTTTGTTTACTTCTGCAGTGTTTGTATCATATTCTGTTGAAGGATACGGGAGGCGTCGAGGGCCGGATTTATCTACTTGGTTACTGCTGGCGTTATTGCCATACAGTCCGAATAGTTTAGGATATCCTGTTCTGCGCCATTCGGTCCATGCTTCCTGACCTTCGGGATACATGGCAATCCATTTTTGTGTAATGATACGTTCTAATTGTTCTTCAAAACCGCTAGCCTCATTCCATGCAATGGTTATGGTTGAAACAGCATTTTGTGTACCCATAGTGCTTGGTATTGCTGTAAATTTAGCAGGCTTGGATTCACTATCTGATAGGTATTCATTTAATGGAGCACCCCATTGTTCAAAAGATTTGGTAACCCCTGTTTCATATAATTCTTTGGCAGTTCCGTTCATATTCCATCCTCTTATAGCTCCTTCTGCACGAAGTAGGTAAATTTCGGCTGCACACATCCATTGGATAGGAGTTTCTGCATAGATGGCAGGACATGATAATCCTTTGTAATTACCTTTACCACTAGGAATATTGGCTCCAATTCGTGCTCCGTGATATTTACTGTCGTTCTCATCAAATTCAGAAGGTTGGAAATATTTGCTTAAACGATTGTCTTGATACCCTGTCATAATTGATTCTATATCAGCTCCCATACGGATGTCTGCATAACTGCTCCAGCAAATATATAACGGATGGAATACAGATATGCCGTTACCCGATTTTACCAATGCGTTGTCTCCATTGTCTTCAATTACTCCGGCATTTACAGCTTCTTCTGCCAATTGTTGAGATGTTTTTCCATTTACTTCGAAGCCATCTACATAACAAGTACGCATAGCCAATCTGAGTTTCAAAGAGTTGGCAAACTTAAGCCATTTGCTGAAATCTCCTCCATATACCAAATCATACTTTTTCAGAGGTTTGCTACTGGGATGAAGAGATACATAATTTTGAAGTTCTGCAATTGCCTCGTCCAGGTCGGTAAAGAAAGACTTGTAAATATCTTCTTGTGAATCATAAGGAGTCTCCAGACCTCCTTCTCCAAAATGAAGATAAGGAAGTGGTCCGTAAATGTCTGTAATACGATGCATGGCCTCCACTTTCAATATTTGTGCTACGGCATAAGCTTCTGGAAATTCGTCTTTTCCTTTGTCTCTGATTTGTTTCCAGGCAGGCATCACAGTGGTAAAAGCCACTTTGAAGGCTACATCATTCCATTTGTCGAATTTTAAGTTATAATGTGCTGCCGAACTTGATCCCCATTCTCCAATAGGAGCCATATAGCCGGAGTGCATGTCTCCACAAAGATTTTGAGCACGCTGATATTGGTTAGCATCCACATCACTTGCAGGAATAATGTCAATTTGCATAGCAGGGAAGAAACTTCCAATTTTCATTAATCCTACCAACATGTCTTCTGGAACATCTGCAGGATTGGTATTCCAATCTTTATAATTATCAGTACAAGCTCCCATTAAAGTAGCCACTCCAATGATGCCCGCTATATTCCTTAATTGTTTTAGTTTTATCATATGTATTATAGTTATTTAAAGTTCTTAATTAATAAGAGAATTTTACGCTGAATCCTAAACTACGTGTACTGGGTTGCATAAAGTAGTCGAATCCTTGATAATAAGTTCCGGTTGAAGCTGATAATTCAGGGTCGAACGGAGCTTTATTATAAAACATGAACAGGTTTTTTCCAATAAGAGATACAGTCAGGTTCTGGATTTGGTTACCGAACCATTTGTTGGGGAATGTATATCCTAATGTAGCTTCCCGCAGACGGATATTGGTCATGCTATAAACATAGTTGGCTAAAGCTCCGGTAGAACCGTTTCCTACTACTTTATAGAAATCTTCAGCGTTCATTTTGCCGTTGTTTATAGGTACCCCTCCGTTATCACGTGCTATTGCAGATGCTTGTGATGTTCCGTAGTAGTCCATCTTAGCTTGTGTAGCAGATACACCTACACCGCCGATACGTGCATCGATGAGGAAACTTAGATTGATTCCTTTCCAACTGAAATTGTTGCTCCATCCCCAGTTAAAACGAGGAGCAGCACTTCCTGCTTTAATCCATGTGTTGGGGTCGGCTTCAATTGTTCCTGTACGCGGATCTACTTTTATATTACCCATATAATCTGTTTTTAGTCCGGTTACGTAAATATCACTTAGAGTACCGCCCTCTTTTATAATCATTTTATAGCTGCCTTGTGCGTTGAAAGGTTCTATTTCTGTGATGGAAATAGGCTCTCCTGTAATGGGGTTAGTAGCTCCGGAAGGAAGTAAATAAATAACCTTGTTTCTGTTCATGGTGAAAGTCAGATTGGAATTCCATTTTACCGGACCTAAATCAGTATTGACGCCCAGGCGTGCTTCGATACCCCAGTTGTTTACTTTACCACCATTTAGCATATAGTCACTGTATCCTGAGCTGGGTGGCATGGTGTAGTTGATGAACTGGTTGTAAGTATTACTATTGTAGTAAGTTAAATCGAAGTTAAGCAGGTTTTGGAACATACGTAAATTCATACCAGCTTCAAATGATTTGGTACGTTCCGGTTTTAAGTCAGGATTCAGCAAGCGTGGAGAAGTATTCACAACACCGTCTTCTAATGAATAGGTTGGCATAGTGATTTGCCGCATCGGAGCATTACCAACCTCACTGTAAGATGCTCTGACTTTTAAGAATGAGATCTTTGCTTTAGACAAGTCGAACATCTCACTGATAACTGCCGATAAACCTACTGAAGGGTAGAAGAAACCTTTCTTTTCGTGTGTAGTATTGGCCAGTGAAGAAAACCAGTCGTTACGGGCTGTCAAATCCAAATAAGCCATACTCTTGTATCCTAATTGGAATGTGGCAAAGACAGCCTGGTTATCATCTATATATCCATCTTGTATAGCTTTTGTGTGAGAGTCGCTTTTGCTGATATTGCTAAAGGTAAAAAGATTAGGAACAGTCGATAAGTGTCCTTCATAGTTGGTCATTTCATAAATCAAATGGTTGAAACTTCCTCCTATGTTTGCATTAATTCCCCAGTTATCCCAGCGCTTGTTGATTTGTGCCATGACATCACCGTATGTGTTTTTGTAAGATGATTTCATGTTCATGTAGTTACCATATTCTGACGCAAACAATTGGTCTGAAGATGCAGATATTTTTCGTTCGTATGTATCATTGCTATTGTCGATACGCATACGGCCTACGATATGCATCCATTCAAACATTTTATAGTTCAGGTTGGCAGAGAACATGTAACGTGATTTATGATTTCCCATATTTTCACGGTTTACAATCCAATATGGATTCTGCATAGCCATTCCCTGGTTTCCGTAAGGCCAATATTGTACGTCGTAGTATTTTTCGCTGTCGTAACGCTCGTAAACCTTGTACTTATTTAAATCGTCATTTCTTGACATTAAGTAAAGAGGAACGAGTGGATTATGATATTGTCCTTGAGACATCATATTATTATCATTGGTTATGATGTAAGATGCGCTCATGTCCAATGTCAGTTTATCCTTTACTAATTCTGTTGTATTTCTTAATGTAAAGTTATAGCGGTTGTAAGTATTATTAGGGATAATACCTCTGGCATTGGTCGATGCAGCAGAAAAATAAGTTTGATTTCTGTCATTTCCAGCAGAAAGTCCTATAGAGTTTGTTTCTGTAAATCCGGTTTGGAAGAAATCCTTGGGTTCCCATGTACTGTTTTTCTTATCTCCCCAACTTGCAAATTCTCCTTCTTTTGAACCATATGTGGTTTGGAACTCGGGCATGACAAATGGAGTCATGAATTGGGTGTCATTAGAATAATTGATTCTAAGTTTTCCTTCAGTACCTTTTTTCGTGGTAATTAAGACTACACCATTGGCACCTTGTGAACCATATAGAGCAGCGGCTGCAGCTCCTGTCAAGACTGACATGCTTTCTATATCGTCAGGGTTGATGCTGGAGATACCGTCACTATCGCCTCCATCTGCATTTTCGTAGAAACTTTTATCCTGATTGGAACGCATGGATGCCATAGGAATACCGTCTATTACGTATAAGGCATTATTGTCATTTGTAATAGATTTTAATCCACGCATTACTACACGGGATGAGCCGCCGATACCGGAGGCACTTTGGTTGATAGTGACACCGGCTATCTTACCAGCCAGACTGTTTATTAAGTTAGCATCTTTTACAGTAGTCAATGCTTCCGACTTCATCTCCTGTACATTATAAGTCAATGCTTTCGTTTCCCGCTTGATACCTAATGCGGTGACCACAACTTCTTGTAAAGTTTCGGTATCTTCGCTCATTGTAATCTGATACGAGGCCTGGTTGCCCACTTTCATGGTAATTGTCTGGTACCCTACATAAGAAAATTCCAATATATCTCCCTTATTGGCTTGAAGAGTGAAATTACCATCGAAATCTGTAATTGTTCCGCTGGTAGTACCTTTGACTTTTACGTTGACTCCGATTAAAGCTTCCCCTTTGTTGTCTTTTACTGTTCCTTTAACGGTGGAAGTTTGAGCTACACTTGCGGTTTGTTTTTTATTTGAAAGTATGATTTGGTTGTCAACAATAGAATATTCTATATTACTTCCGGTAAAAATATCATCTAATATTTCACGGATATTTCCTTTGTTGTTTACGCTGACAGTACGGTTCATTCCGTTTATGTTATTGTTGTAAAGGAAAACATAATCGGAATTTTTTTCAATAGTATTTAAAACTTGCTCAACGGTAGAATTGGACACACTGATAGGTATACGTGTGTTTTGAGCATGACTGGTTGCCGCAGATAACTGTATCGCTGCACCGGTTAATAAAATAAGACTGATCCTCATTTTTAAAGGTAGTTTTAGATTTAAGGCTTCTTTTATATTTAGAGGCCTGAAAGATAAATTATTTTTCATATCTTTGCTATTAGCAAGGTTTGTTGGGTGAATAAATCTTGTTTTTCATAACTTTGTTTCGACATGTGGGTGTTAAATGTCGAACCGTTTTATGGGAAGGAAGTTATTGGCGTAACTTCCTTCTTTTGGTATCTTTATGTAATGTGTTCATTCATAGGCTTTCAAGTTTTAGGGTTAATATAAATCGATTATTATTTTACTTCTGGACAAACTGCCATCCGGTTGTTGTTCCGATACATTCTCTTCCCATTTTAATTTCGCAGACCGAGAAAGGTAGTCTAATATCTGAGTCAAAGATTCTTTGGAGAATGTAGCTCTGTATCGGTAAGTTTTTTTCGAATGATTATTTAAAGTGATATCTACATTAAAATGTCTTGAAAGACGTTTTACGATATCTTCCAATTTGGTATTACGGAAAATGAGTTTACCTTCTTTCCATGCTGTATATTCATATGTATCTACGTTCCTTTTTTTATAGCTTTTCGAATCTTTATCATAGAAGAAACCCTCTCCGGGCAATAACTTGATTTCTGAAGATTTATTGTGAGGCATAAGGATATTGACCTTTCCTTCTTCAAGAATAGTCTCTATATAAGGATTATCCTGATAAGCATTTACATTAAAATGAGTTCCATATACATAAGTTGTAATACCTTCTGTGGTTTTTACATAAAAAGGTTTTTCCGGATTTGCGGTTACATCAAAATAAGCTTCTCCACTTAGTGTAACTTGACGATTGTCGTCTGTAAAGGTTATCGGATAACTTAATTTACTGCCAGAGTTCAACCAGACAATAGAACCGTCTGGAAGTTCATATTTTATAATAGATCCGTTTGCTGCTGTAATTTCTGCATAACGGGTAGGTATTTCAGACTTCTTGAAATGGATATACCCTAAGATTAAAGTAGAAGAAAGTAAGGGTATTGATAATATGGCAGCAATACGACTTAACTTGTGTATCCATTTGTTGCGATTGTTGCGTGCTATTTTCTGTTTGGTACGGTAATATGCATGATCTGTATTGATTGCTTCCAGTTCATGAATGTCATGCATAATTGTATTCAATTTATGTAATAGTTCTTTATTTTGTTCGTTTTGTTCCATTTCTTATCCTCTTTTACTAATAGAACAATTGAGGATTAATAAAAGGACAGCTAAAAGAGAATTTTTTTAAAAAAAACATTTTTATATCTTTGTTGGCAGTGTTTTTTATTGTTTTGATATTGTTATGGGGAACTTATTTCATCTTGATGCTAAAGAAATGGTCTTCAAAAGATTGTTTGAAGATTATTATGCGCCTTTTTGTTTATATGCAAAAAGGTTTATAGATGATGCAGATATGAGAGAAGATATTGTTTCGGATGTTTTTGCTGAAGTGTGGAGCAGATTTAGTGAAGATGAGTTGAAGTCGGATACTATTTTGGCATATATAAAGATGTGTGTAAAAAATAGCTGTTTAAATTATTTGAAGCATCAAGAATATATACACGAGTATGAGGAAAAGTCTGTTTCTCTGTCATCTTCATATATGATAGAAAATGACAGCATTTGTACATTAGACGAACTTTATAAATTATTACTCGAAGCATTGAAAAAACTTCCTGCTGATTATAGAAAAGTTTTCATTGAGAGTTTCTTTAAGGGAAAATCTCAAGCAGAAATTGCAGACGAGTTGCATATTAGTGTAAAATCTGTAGGTCGCTATAAACAGCGTACCATTGAGTTTTTACGTCAGGAATTGAAAGATCTTTTCCCTCTTTTTTTTCTGTTAGCTTGTTGGGATTATCCTTCCACATTGTCTTGTATGGCTTGCGGATGATCCTCTCTCATTCCCTTCAATACTCCTATGGTGAGTGGAATGGCTAGAAGGAATGAACATAAATCGGCAGCAGCCTGACACATTTCAACTCCTTGCAAGCCAAGAAGGTAAGGAAGTACCAGTATAAATGGAATGAAAAACAATCCCTGACGGGCCGATGACAGAATTACGGCACGTACCGGTTTACGGATGGTTTGCAACAACATATTACAAAGAATAACCCATGTGCCTAAGGGAAGGGTGATGAGTTGCCAGCGTAGAGCACGGGCGCCAATTTCAATCACTTGTGCATCCTCTTTTCTGAACCACGATACAATTTCCGGAGCGTAGATGTAGCCGATGATGGAACAGATACTTAAAAAAATCACTCCAAGTTTAATGCAGAACCAAAATCCGTGTCGTACACGAGTGTAAAATCCTGCTCCATAATTGAAACCACATACCGGTTGAAATCCTTGTCCGAATCCGATAACAAAAGAATTGATAAACATGCAGATACGAGTTACGATAGACATACCGGCAATTGCCGCATCGCCATATCTTCCTGCTGCTACATTCAGCAGAATTGTAGCTGTACTGGCCAGACCCTGCCGGCAGAGAGAAGGACTTCCTCCATATAGAATTTCTTTCAATAAAGAAAGTTTAGGAGTAAAATTACTGAAACGTATCCGGATGTTTTCTCCTTTTCTATCCATATAGAGTAGAATAATAAAGCTGCATATCTGGCTTGCCAAAGTTGCAATGCCGGCTCCGGCAATTCCCATATCGAAGACGAAAATCAAAAGCGGGTCTAGTCCGATGTTGAGTACAGCACCTACGATGATTCCAATCATGGCATATACTGCATTGCCCTGAAAACGCATTTGGTTGTTCAATACCAGTGAAGAAGCCATAAACGGAGCACCTAAAAGGATAATACCTAAATAAGTTTCCGAGTAGGGGAGGATGGTAGAAGTAGACCCCAAGGCTTTACAGATGGGACTCAGGAAAATCAGTCCAAACACAGTAATAAGCGTGCCGGCGATGAAGGCACAGAAGAAACCGGTAGAAGCCATTTTTTCTGCACTTTGATATTCGCGTGCGCCCAGCTTACGTGAAATATAGTTGCCGGAACCATGTCCGAAAAAAAAACCGAAAGCCTGGATAATGGCCATGACAGAAAAAGAAATACCAACAGCTGCGGTAGACTGGGTATTGATTTTCCCGACAAAATAGGTATCGGCCATTACATAAAAAGAAGTGATTAACATACTGATGATGGTGGGAACAGCAAGCGAACCAATCAGACGAGGGACCGGAGCTGTAGTCATCAATGTGTATTTATCGATGTTTTTTTGTTTCATAAGGTCGTTTTTCTACTTGCAAAAGTAGGAAAAAAAGATAAATTAAGAGACTAACACCTTTTATTTACCTATAAATATTTATCTTTGTGCCCTATTACATAGACAAATAAATATAAGAAATTAAATAAAACTAAGAAAATGGCACAGGAAGACGTTTTTAAAAAGCTGGTTTCACATTGTAAAGAATATGGTTTTGTATTCCCCTCAAGCGACATCTATGATGGACTTGGTGCCGTATACGATTACGGACAGATGGGTGTGGAACTGAAAAACAATATCAAGCAATATTGGTGGCAGAGCATGGTGCTGCTGCACGAAAACATCGTAGGTATTGACTCGGCTATTTTTATGCACCCTACTATCTGGAAGGCATCCGGACACGTAGATGCATTCAATGACCCATTGATTGATAACCGTGATTCGAAAAAACGTTATCGTGCCGATGTCTTGATTGAAGACCAGATTGCAAAGTACGATGAAAAAATAAATAAGGAAGTAGCGAAAGCAGCGAAACGCTTTGGTGAAGCATTCGATGAACAGCAGTTCCGTACAACCAACCCTCGTGTGTTGGAACATCAGGCTAAACGTGATGCGTTGCACGAACGCTTTGCGGCTGCAATGAATGCAAACGACTTGAATGAATTGCGTCAGATTATTATTGATGAAGAAATCGTTTGCCCTATTTCTGGTACTAAGAACTGGACAGAAGTACGTCAGTTCAACTTGATGTTTACTACAGAAATGGGTTCTACTGCAGATGGTGCAATGAAAGTATACTTGCGCCCGGAAACAGCTCAGGGTATTTTTGTGAACTATCTGAACGTACAGAAGACTGGACGTATGAAGATTCCGTTCGGTATTGCACAGATTGGTAAGGCATTCCGTAACGAAATCGTTGCCCGTCAGTTCATTTTCCGTATGCGTGAATTCGAGCAGATGGAAATGCAGTTCTTCGTAAAACCGGGTACTGAACTTGAATGGTTTAAGAAGTGGAAAGAAACTCGTCTGAAATGGCACAAGGCACTGGGCTTCGGTGATGATCACTATCGTTACCACGACCATGAAAAACTGGCTCACTACGCCAATGCAGCTACTGACATCGAGTTCCTGATGCCATTTGGATTCAAAGAAGTAGAAGGTATCCATAGCCGTACTAACTTCGACCTTAGCCAGCATGAAAAATTCTCTGGTAAGAGCATCAAATATTTCGATCCGGAAATCAACGAATCATACACTCCGTATGTAATCGAAACTTCTATCGGTGTAGACCGTATGTTCTTGAGTGTGATGAGTGCTGCTTATACAGAAGAAACTTTAGAAAACGGAGAAAGCCGTGTTGTTTTGAAATTGCCTGCAGCATTGGCTCCGGTGAAATTGGCTGTAATGCCGTTGGTGAAGAAAGACGGTCTGCCTGAAAAAGCACGTGAAATCATCAACGACCTGAAGTTCCACTTCAACTGTCAGTACGATGAAAAAGACAGTATCGGAAAACGTTACCGCCGTCAGGATGCAATCGGTACTCCGTACTGTATTACCATCGACCACCAGACACTGGAAGACAACTGCGTGACATTGCGTAACCGCGATACTATGCAGCAGGAACGTGTGGCTATTGCCGATTTGAATAATATTATTGCCGACAAGGTAAGCATTACCAGTCTGCTGAAAACATTGCAATAATTGATACTGCAACATGAATAAGAAGATTTTTGGATTTGTTGTACTATGTTTCATGCTTTCTTTTGCCTTTGTGGCATGCAACAACGATGACGAAACTCCGGATTCTAATAGTGAATGGGCTTTGTTCAATGACTATTATCTGGATTCTATCGCTGCCGAAGCAAAGGCTAACAGACTGCCTGGAGACTTGAACAACAGTAAGGTGACAACCATAGAAAAGGATAAGTGGAGCATTAAGAGCTATGCTGTCCAACCGGAAGAAGATCTTACTTTTACCCCTAACAAATTGCAGCAGGTGTATATCAAATGGATAAAAGATTATCGTGAGAATCCTCAGGAATGTATTTATCCGTTGTATACAGATTCTGTAAAGATCAGTTATAAGGGTAAGTATGTAACTGGAGAAGTTTTCGACAGTAACTATTCCGGTGAATTTAATCCGGAAATAGCAGAGCCGACTACAATGGCACTTTCCGGTTTGATTCAAGGCTGGGCTGCTGCACTGATTTATATGCCTGTGGGTACAAGAGCCGAACTGTATATTCCTTATACAATGGGGTATGGTGTGTACGGACAAGGTGATATACCGGGTTATACCACTTTGGTGTTCGACCTTTATCTGGATGGAATAAGTCATCCTGCAGGTCCGGACGACCGGAAGCTGAAAGCTGCCGTGTCGGACGAAGACAAACAGTAATACTCACTTTGATAAAATAATAAGAATCCGGTTTTTCTCTTTTTCCTGTCGAGGAAAGGAAAAGGGGAAAACCGGATTTTTGTCTTTTGTCTGAAACCTTCTTGAAGGTAAAAAATGTGACTTGTATCGTGGGCTTGCGATACAAGTATCGAGAGCTGACGATACAAGTCACGTTGCCTCACGATACAAGTCGCGTAAACAGATGGTATTTGATTGGATATTTCAGCACATTGCAACCCCGTTGCATGGTTTTTATTTGGAGGGCAAAAACGAAAGTCTTATCTTTGCGTGTGAAAAAATAATAAGATAACCGAAGTATGAAGAAAAGAATGTGGGCCTATATTTTGCTGACCGTTTGCATCCTGATGCAAGTGGCCGAGGTTTTTCCGCATCATCATCATGCAGGTTATTATTGTCTGGCTCCCGATCTGGTACATGCGGCTCGTACAGAAACTTGTGCCGACCACATGCATCACTCCGATGATACCGACCGGCATACATGCGGAGCCGACTGTATTGCGAATTTCCAATGTTCGGTTTCGAATAAAGATATTGTGCATATTGCACCCGATCATTCTTTTTATTTTCTTTTTTATTCATTTTTAGACTGTGCCGAACTTCTGGCTCTCTGGGCGAACAGAAAACCTGAGAAAACAGTCTTCTCTTATGTAAACAGCCTGTATACGTGCGCTTTTGTGCGTAGTACGGGACTTCGTGCACCTCCTGCTGTACTTGTTTAAGTATTAATTTCGATACAGAGTCTTATGTCTCTCTGTATTTCAAATCATTTTTTATTCTGAGTGTTTGCGTTCTTATTGGAGATTGCAGGCTCGGATGCGTATATCGTTTTCTATTGAATTTAATTGTATTATAATCTATGAAAAAGAAACATATTTTAGGAGGGGTGCTGATGGTATGCCTGTCAGCTTCTTGTATGCACCATGCGTCACACGATCATGATCACGAGCATGAACATGAGGGGGAAAAAGTGGAGGCTGCTCACGAACATCATTCCGATGAAATTGTATTAACTCCCGAAAAGGCTGAGGCTGCCGGTGTAGAAGTGGAAACAGTACAGCCTGCACCATTCCGCCGGAGTATTCTGACGCACGGACAGATTCTGGCTGCACAAGGAGATGAGGCGACTGTGGTAGCAGGAGTATCGGGTATCGTGACTTTTACGCATAATATAGCCGAAGGTGTGCAGGTGGCAAAAGGAGCAGAGCTGATGAGTATCTCAGCACGTAATGTGCAGGATGGAGATCCGGTTACTCGTGCACGGGTTGCATACGAAACCGCACAGAAAGAGTACGAACGTGCTCAAAAGTTGGTAGCAGACCGGATTGTGTCGCAGAAAGATTTTGAGGCTGTCCGTGAAAAGTATGAGAATGCCCGTATTGCTTATGAAGCGCTTTCTCCCGATAAAAAAGGAAAAGGAGTAGCTGTATTGGCTCCGCTGGCAGGTTATGTAAAAACTTGTCTGGTAAAAGAAGGGGATTATGTAACGGTAGGTCAGCCGCTTATGAGTATTACTCAAACTCGTCGTCTGAGACTGCGTGCCGATTTGTCCGAACGTTATTACCCGCAGTTGGGTTCCATTTCTTCTGCCAACTTCAAGACCTGTTATAACGACCGTGTGTTTGAACTGGATAAAATGGATGGCCGTCTGCTTACTTATGGCAAGTCGCTGGGCGATGCTTCTTTCTATATTCCGGTTACGTTTGAATTCAACAATCAGGGAAATATCCTTCCCGGTTCGTTTGTAGAAGTTTACCTTCTTTCCAATGAAATACCTGATGTCATTACTATTCCTCAGAGTGCACTGACCGAGGAGCAGGGATTGTATTTTGTCTATGTCCGTATGGATGCGGAGTGCTACAGAAAACAGGAAGTGAAACTGGGTACAACCAACGGCAAGCGTGTAGAAATACTCTCCGGCTTGAAGAGTGGAGATGTAGTTGTGGCAAAAGGTGCCATTCATGTGAAACTGGCTTCGGCTTCAAATGCAATTCCAGGACATACTCATAATCATTAATGATTGGGGAAAGCAATTGATTGGAGTCGGTGAGTGGATGAGCAACGCGTGCTTCTCTTTGTAGGAGCATGAACAGAACTCATAAACTTACACGCTCAAAAAACTAAAAACAGAATATTTATGCTGAATAAGATTATACATTTTTCATTGCATAACCGACTTTTGGTGTTGGTTGCTTCTGTGCTGTTGCTGATAGGGGGAACCTATACGGCTTTTCATACAGAAGTGGATGTCTTTCCTGATTTGAATGCTCCTACCGTAGTTATCATGACAGAAGCCGGAGGTATGGCAGCCGAAGAGGTGGAACAGTTGGTTACATTCCCTATCGAGACTGCAGTAAACGGGGCAACGGGGGTACGCCGTGTGCGTTCTTCGTCTACTACCGGATTCTCTGTGGTATGGGTAGAATTCGACTGGGATACCGATGTGTATCTTGCCCGTCAGATTGTGTCGGAAAAGATAGCTGCAGTGGGTGAGAGTTTACCCGAATATGTAGGAAATCCCACTTTAGGTCCCCAGTCTTCTATTCTGGGTGAGTTGCTGATTGTAGGACTTACAGCAGACAGTACCTCAATGCTCGATTTGCGTACAATTGCAGACTGGACCATCCGTCCCCGTTTGCTGTCTACCGGAGGTGTGGCGCAGGTAGCTGTGTTGGGAGGAGATATCAAGGAATACCAGATTCTGATTCATCCGGAGCGTATGCGTCATTATGGAGTGACTTTGGGAGAAGTTATGGAGGTAACCCGCTCGATGAACCAGAACACAAACGGGGGTGTAATTTACGAATACGGCAATGAATACATTGTACGCGGAGTGATTTCTACCGATGAGATTCAGAAGATGAAGCGTACTATGGTGAAGTACGTGGAGGGAGATCCTGTCATGTTGGAAGATGTTGCTGATGTACAGATTGGTGCACAGCAGCCTAAACTGGGACTCGCTTCCGAAAAGGGTAAACCGGCAGTGCTGATTACAGTCACCAAGCAGCCTAATACTGGAACCATTGAACTGACCGAACAACTGGAGGCAGCTTTGAAGGATCTGAAGAAGAATCTTCCGCCCGATGTGAAGGTCTCTACCGACATATTCCGTCAGTCTCGTTTTATCGAAAACTCAATCAGCAATGTGCAGAGCTCTTTATACGAGGGAGCTATCTTTGTAGTGATTGTGCTGTTCCTGTTCCTCGCTAATACACGTACTACGCTCATTTCTTTGGTTACGTTGCCTTTGTCTTTAGTGGTAGCGATTTTGGTACTTCACTACATGGGACTTAGTATCAATACCATGAGTTTGGGAGGTATGGCTATTGCTATCGGTTCGCTGGTCGATGATGCCATAGTGGATGTAGAAAACGTATGGAAGCATTTGCGTGAAAACAGAATGCTGCCTGTGGCAGAGCGCCGTCCGATACGTGAGGTTGTCTTCAATGCTTCCCGTGAAGTACGTATGCCTATCTTGAATTCTACTCTGATTATTATAGTCAGCTTTGTTCCTCTGTTTTTCCTGAGTGGAATGGAAGGACGTATGCTGGTTCCGCTGGGAGTTGCCTTTATTGTATCCTTGTTTGCTTCTACTGTAGTGGCTCTGACTTTGACTCCTGTTCTGTGCAGTTATTTGCTGGGAGGTAAAACCTTGGAAAAAGGGTTGCCAAAGGAGGCTTTTCTTGCAGTCTGGTTGAAGAAGCATTATGAAGCAAGTCTGTGCTGGGCATTGGAACATAAGAAAGTGGTGCTTGGATTTACAGGGGCTTTATTTGTAGTTGCGTTAGGCAGTTTCTTTACATTAGGAAGTAGCTTCTTGCCTCCGTTCAACGAAGGTTCGTTCACAATTAATGTGAGCTCCATGCCAGGTATATCACTGGAGGAATCGGATAAGATTGGACGCCAGGCGGAAGAATTGCTGATGACAATTCCTGAAATTCAGACAGTAGCTCGTAAGACTGGTCGTGCTGAATTGGATGAGCATGCACTGGGAGTAAACGTATCCGAAATAGAAGCACCTTTTGAATTAAAGGATCGCTCGCATGCAGAGTTGCTGGAGGAAGTTCGTCATAAGCTCTCTGTACTTACCGGAGCCAATATCGAAATAGGACAGCCTATCAGTCACCGTATCGATGCCATGTTGAGTGGTACACAGGCCAGCATTGCCATCAAGTTGTTTGGAGACGACTTGAACCGGATGTTTGCTTTGGGTAATCAGATAAAGACTGCCATCAGTGATGTAGAAGGTATTGCCGACCTGAACGTGGAACAGCAGATAGAACGTCCGGAGTTGAAGATTGTTCCCCGTCGCGAAGCTTTGGCCAAATACGGTATGTCGTTGCCGCAGTTTAATGAGTTTGTTACTGTCTGCATGGCAGGTGAGGTGGTATCGCAAGTATATGAAAAGGGAAAAGCCTTCAATCTGATTGTCCGTTCGGCAGAAGAAGACAGAGGAGAAATAGAACGTGTGAAAGACCTGATGATTGATACCGGAAAGGGAAACAAAGTTCCTTTGTCGTATGTAGCAGATGTGGTATCGTCTATGGGACCCAATACCATCAATAGAGAGAATGTAAAGCGTAAGATTGTTATTTCTGCCAATACAAGCGGACGCGATTTACGCAGTGTGGTAAACGATATCCGCGAAAGGGTGGATAAGGAAATCAGTTTGCCGGAAGGGTATCATATCGAGTATGGTGGACAGTTTGAAAGCGAACAGGCTGCAAGTCGTATTCTGATGCTGGCTTCACTGATGAGTATTGTGGTGATATTCCTTTTATTGTATGTACAGTTTAAGAATGTGGCTCAAAGTGGAGTTATTCTGTTGAATCTTCCGCTGGCATTAATTGGAGGAGTGTTTGCTTTATTGTGTACGACGGGAGAAATGAGTATTCCGGCTATTATCGGTTTTATCTCTCTCTTTGGTATTGCTACCCGAAATGGTATGTTGCTGATCAGCCATTACAATTTGTTGCGTGAGGAGCAGCATATGGGAATCCGTGAAAGTATTGTACACGGTTCGCTGGATCGTCTGAATCCTATCCTGATGACGGCATTGTCATCGGCATTGGCACTTATTCCGCTTGCTTTGCGTGGAGATTTGCCGGGAAATGAAATACAGAGTCCGATGGCAAAGGTTATTCTGGGTGGTCTGCTGACCTCTACTTTCCTGAATGCCTTTATTATTCCTATTGTATATGAGTTAATGAATCGGAAAAAGTCAACTGTAAAAAAATAATGTTATGAGAAAACAATATATGATTGGGGTTGTGGGACTGTTTCTTGCCGGCAGTTTGCAGGCCCAGAATATAGCAGATGTCTTGCAGAGTATTGAGCGTAACAATAAAGAGCTGCAGGCACAGTTGCAACTGACGGAAGCTGCAAAGATGGAAGTTCAGACACAGAACAGTCTGTCGGATCCAACGATAGATTATAGTCCGTTTTTTGCAAAAGGAGTAGATGGAGTAGCCAGTTCGGAGCTGGTTGTTTCACAGGAATTTGATTTTCCTACTCTGTATGCAGCACGCAGACAGTCGGGAAAATTGCAACAGGAAGTGTTGGACAGACAGCAGCAGGCTGTCCGTCGTAGCATACTTTTGGATGCCAAAAATCTGTGTCTGGATTTGATACGTCTGAATCAGGAGAAAGCTCTGCTGGATGCCCGTAAGAAAAATGCTGATGAACTGCTTATTTTGTTCGAAAAGCGTCTTCAGGAAGGGGATGCCGGAATACTTGAGGTCAATAAAATAAAAATGGAACGGATGAATGTGCAGACTGAGGTTACTCAAAATAATGCCGCACATCGTACCGCTTTGCAGTCGCTGTTGGCAATGAACGGTAACTTACCTTTGGAGTTTACTGCTGATACTTATCCGCAGATAGAAAAAATAAGCGATTACAATGCTTTGTACGATGAAATTATGCTGACTGATGCTGATTTATTAGCTTCGGATGCGGCTGCTCGTGCTGCTGCTAAAGAGGTAAGTGTAAATAAACAAAACTGGTTGCCTAAACTTTCGGTTGGCTATCGTCGGAATACTTCTTTGGATGAAAAGAGTAACGGATTTCTTATTGGAGGGAGTATTCCTCTGTTCTCCAACCGGAAAAAAGTGAAGATTGCCCGTGCGCAGGAAGTAGGAGCCTGCCTACAGTTGGATAATGCACGTTTGCAGGCAGAGGCAACGGTACAGAGCCGTTATAATGAAGTACTGCAATTGCAGGAAGCAATGAAAGCATACGATGTACCTTTGATGCACGAAACACTGGATATGTTGAAACAGGCTGTTATGGCTGGGCAACTGTCTATTATTGAATATTATGTAGAGGTAGACGGAGTATACCGCAATCTTCAAGCTTATATTCAGATAGAAAATCAATATCAGAAACTGATAGCTGATATTTATAAAAACAGGTTATAGGCTGTAAAATTCTCGGTTTTTGTGGCATTTTCGATGGAAAAGCCACGTAGTATAACATTAAATGTAGAATAAATCGTATATTTACATAAATATACGATTGCTATGCTACGACTTACTGTATTATGCCTGACAATCCTCACTTTTATTAACTTGTTTTCTCAAACTCATGTGATAGAAGAAGTTGATAAAAGGGGGATTGTTTCTGATTCGACAGAAATTTCTGCTCATGATTCTTTACAAACTGAAAAAACAGGTTTCTTAAAGAAATTTCTAGCTTATTTCAATGATGCCAATAAGGAAAAAAGTGATAAAAAATTTGATTTCAGCATCATTGGAGGACCTCATTATTCTACTGATACCAAACTGGGTATCGGGTTGGTTGCGGCCGGATTGTATCGGACAGACCGTACAGATTCTCTTCTTCCTCCTTCCAATGTTTCCTTGTACGGAGATGTTTCTACTGTAGGCTTCTATTTGCTGGGAGTGAGAGGTACTCATTTGTTCCCGAAAGACCGCTATCGCTTTAATTATAATCTTTATTTTTTCTCTTTTCCGAGCCTTTATTGGGGAACGGGGTATGATAATGGGGCTAATGACGATAACGAAAGTGAATATAAACGCTTTCAAGCTCAGGTTAAACTGGATTTTATGTTCCGCGTCAGTTCCAATCTCTATGTAGGACCAACTTTTGCTTTTGACTACATTCGGGGGTATGATTTTGAAAAGCCGGAATTGTTAAATGGAATGGATCAGAAAACAATTGGCATTACTCCCGGGTTTTCTATAGTATATGATAGCAGAGATTTTCTGACTAATGCTTATAAAGGAGTGTATGTACGTCTCGACCAGAGATTCAGTCCTTCGTTTTTAGGTAATGATTACGCCTTTAGTAGTACGGAACTTACTGCAAACTATTACAGACCGGTATGGAAGGGAGGTATATTGGCCGGACAGTTTCATACCCAATTGAATTATGGAGATCCTTTTTGGGGATTGATGGCTACACTGGGAAGTTCTTATTCCATGAGAGGGTATTATGAAGGAAGATACCGGGATAAATGTGCTATGGATGCGCAAATAGAACTTCGTCAGCATGTATGGAAACGGAATGGTATAGCCGTATGGGTAGGAGGTGGTACAGTCTTTCCCGAATTTTCTGCTTTGAGATGGAAACATTTACTACCCAATTATGGTGTCGGTTATCGTTGGGAGTTTAAGAAAAGAGTGAATGTAAGGTTAGATCTAGGATTTGGCAGGCACCAAACTGGGTTTATTTTTAATATAAATGAAGCTTTTTAGCAATATGAAGAAGTGGTTTGAAGATCAAAGGAATTTATTTTACTGTTTTTTATTTGTTTTAATTGTCCCCAATATATTGTTGTGTATTACCGAGCAGATGTCTGTTGGTGCGAAGCTGACCAATATTCTGTTACCGCTTGGATGCTATTATACGCTGATGACATTGTCGAGAAGCAGTGCTAAGATGGTGGGATATTTGTTTTTATTTGTTTTTTTGGGAGCTTTTCAGATAGTCTTACTTTATTTGTTTGGAAAGTCGGTTATTGCTGTTGACATGTTTCTGAATCTGGTAACGACTAATTCCGCAGAAGCATTTGAATTATTAGACAATTTAATCCCCGCATTGGTGGTGGTGTTTTTATTATATATCCCTATAATTGTTTGGGGAATAATAAGCGTGGTACATAAAAGAACTGTTTCTGAAGATTTCCTTCGCAGACAGCGTAAAAAATCGGTATTGGGGCTTTTCTTAGGAGTTCTGGCTTTACTCTTGACAGTTTGGACTGATGAACAATATGAATTCAAGTCCGATTTTTATCCGGTAAATGTGTGTTATAATGCATATTTGGCAGTACAGAGGGAGATTAAGACCGAGTCGTATGACCAGACCTCAAAAGATTTCTCTTTTCATGCATATTCTTCCCGTGCAGAAGAGGAACGGGAAATTTATGTGATGGTTGTGGGGGAAACATCTCGTGCATTAAATTGGAAATTATATGGATATGACCGTGACACAAATCCTTTGTTGTCTGTAACGGACGGGTTGGTCGCTTTTCCGAAGGTTCTTACAGAATCGAATACCACTCATAAAAGTGTACCGATGTTGCTGTCGGATATTTGTGCAGAAAACTTCGATTCTATTTATTTCCGGAAAGGAATATTGACGGCATTTAAAGAGGCTGGTTTCCATACTGCCTTTTTTTCTAATCAGCGGTATAATAATTCATTTATTGATTTTTTCGGTAAAGAAGCGGAGAATAGCTATTTTATTAAAGAAAAAGAATCTTGTCTCAATCCCGGGGATGAAGACTTGCTGTTGTTATTAGAAAAAGAATTGAAAAAGAAACAGAGAAAGTTGTTTGTGGTATTGCATACATACGGTTCTCATTTTAGCTATAAAGAACGTTATCCGAATGATTTTGCATATTTCAAACCGGATTCTCCGTTGGATGTATCAGTCAAATATCGTGAAAATTTAAAAAACGCTTACGACAATACCATTCGTTATACAGATTATTTTTTATTTCGTTTGATGTCACTTTTGAAGCAGGAGCAGGCACAAACAGCTTTTGTCTATACTTCTGATCACGGAGAAGATTTATACGATGACGATCGTCGTTTATTTCTTCATGCATCTCCTATTCCTTCAGCTTATCAGATTTATGTACCTTTTGTTGTCTGGACTTCGGATGAATATCAGACTGCTTATTCCGATAAAGTACAGGCTTTGGAAGCAAACCGTCTGAAAAATATTTCCTCCAGTTCTTCTCTGTTTCATACTATGCTTGATTTAGCAGGAGTTGAAACTGTATATCGGAAGGAAAATTGTTCTGTAGCGAGTCAAAACTTTGTGGAATCTCCACGTGTGTATCTGAACGATCATAATGAGGCGCGCTCACTAAAGGATATGAAGATGGACGACGAAGATTTTCGTTTGTTGAAGAAATGGAATATTGATTATTGAGCTTCTTTATATTTCTGTAATCCGGCCGAAATGTTTAATTTTGTCATGGAAAAGAATAAAGAGAAGATATGCCATTAAATTTACCCGATAGACTGCCTGCTATTGATTTATTGAAAGAAGAAAACATCTTTGTAATTGATAATTCGCGGGCTACGGCACAGGACATCCGTCCGTTGAAGATTGTGATTTTAAACCTGATGCCGATAAAGATTACTACAGAGACTGATTTGATTCGTCTCTTGTCCAACTCACCTTTGCAGATTGAGGTCAGCTTTATGAAGCTGAAGAGCCATACTTCGAAGAATACCCCTATTGAGCATATGAAAGCTTTTTACAGGGATTTTGAACTGATGAAGAATGAGAAGTTCGATGGTATGATTATTACTGGTGCTCCCGTTGAACACCTTGCTTTTGAAGAGGTAAACTATTGGGAGGAAATAGCTGATATCTTTGCCTGGACACGTACTCATGTTACATCTACTCTGTATATCTGTTGGGCTGCACAGGCTGGGCTGTACTATCATTATGGAATACCTAAGTATCCGTTGGACAAAAAGATGTTTGGTATTTTCGAACATCATATTTGTGAAGGATTCCGTCAGTTGCCTATTTTCAGAGGCTTTGACGATTTGTTTTTTGTTCCCCATAGCCGCCATACAGAAATACGCCGTGAGGATATAGAGAAGCATCCGGAACTGAAAATCATTTCAGAATCGGATGATTCGGGAGTACATATTGTGATGGCAAGAGGAGGACGTGAATTTTTTGTAACCGGTCATTCGGAATATTCTCCCTATACATTGGATACAGAGTATCGCCGTGATGTGGCAAAAGGATTGCCTATTGATATTCCCAAGAACTATTATGTGGGAGATAACCCAGACAACGGTCCGTTGGTGCGCTGGCGTAGTGTGGCCAATCTGTTGTTCTCTAACTGGCTGAATTATTATGTATATCAGGAAACACCATACGATATAAATGAAATAAAATAATGGTAAAGCAACGTCCTATTGAATTATTGGCTCCGGCTAAGAATCTGGAGTGTGGTATCGAAGCCATTAATCATGGTGCTGATGCAGTATATATTGGTGCTCCCCGCTTTGGTGCCCGTGCTGCTGCCGGCAATTCGCTGGAAGATATTGCTGCACTGGTGGAGTATGCACATACGTTTAATGTGCGTATTTATGTGACGGTGAATACCATTTTGCACGATGAGGAACTGAAGGAAACAGAAGAGATGATATGGGATCTTTATCGGGCGGGGGTAGATGCACTGATTATTCAGGATATGGGTATCACTCGTTTGAATCTTCCTTCTATTCCTTTGCATGCCAGTACACAAATGGATAATCGTACTCCTGAAAAGGTTCGTTTTCTTGCTGAGGCCGGATTTCGCCAGGTAGTGCTTGCCCGTGAACTTACTCTTGAAGAAATTAGAAAAATTCATCAGACCTGTCCTGATACCCCTCTTGAGGTTTTTGTACACGGAGCGTTATGTGTCAGCTATAGCGGTCAGTGCTATGTAAGCCAGGCATGTTACGGACGTAGTGCCAATCGTGGAGAATGTGCACAGTTCTGCCGGTTGGGTTTCGATTTGGTTGACTCAGAAGGTAAGGTAATAGCAAAGAACAAACATTTGTTGTCTTTGAAAGATATGAATCAGAGTGAAAATCTGGAAGCCTTACTTGATGCAGGAGCTTCTTCTCTGAAGATTGAAGGACGACTGAAAGATGTTTCGTACGTAAAGAATGTAACCGCATATTACAGACAGAAGCTGGATGCTATTCTGAAGCGCCGTAAGGAATATGTACGGGCTTCATCGGGCCGGGTGAAACTGGCATTTACTCCTCAGCTGGATAAAAGTTTCAGCCGTGGTTTTACTGATTATTTTGTACATGGACGTAATCCGGGTATCTTTTCTTTTGATACTCCCAAATCACTTGGAGAAGAAATGGGAGTGGTGAAAGAGGTGCGTGGAAATTATCTGACGGTGGCAGGTGTAAAGCCATTTTCCAATGGAGACGGACTATGCTTCTTGGATGAGCAGGGAAAATTGCAAGGCTTCCGTGTAAATAGGGTAGAGAACAATAAGCTGTATCCTCAGGAAATGCCCAGACTAAAACCTAAGATAAAACTGTATCGCAACTTCGACCAGGAGTTTGAAAGAGTGATGCAGAAAAAGTCGGCAGAGCGTAAAATAGCCGTTCGTATAGAACTGACAGAGTCGAATTGGGGATTTGCTTTGGAAATGGCCGATGAAGATAATAATCGTATCGTAGTTACCTTACAGAGAGAAAAAGAACTGGCGCGTACTCCTCAGGCTGAGAATCTGAAAAATCAGTTGAGTAAGTTGGGAAATACACCTTTCGAGATGAGAGAAATAGTCATTTCTTTATCCGATAACTGGTTTATACCTTCTTCTGAATTGTCGGAGTTACGTCGTAGAGCCGTAGAGAAGTTGTTGGAATCTCGCAAGATAAATTATCGTAGGGAGATTGCGAAAATGCCAGAAACTACGCATGCATTTCCAGCACAGGAACTTACCTATTTGGGAAATGTGATGAACCGCTCTGCATGGAGCTTTTATCATGACCATGGTGTGAAACGTATTCTTCCGGCTTTTGAAAAGGAGCAACCGGAACAGGCTGTATTGATGTTCTGCAAACATTGTATCCGCTATAGTATGGGATGGTGTCCTACACACCATAAGACACGCTCTCCTTTTAAAGAACCTTATTTTCTAGTCAGTGCAGACGGACGTCGTTTCCGTTTACAGTTTGATTGTAAGGCTTGTCAGATGAAAGTATTGGCAGAATAAAAACAGATGAGGCTCATAAGGTATGTAATAGGGTTGTTGGGGGTAATATTTTGTATTACAGCATGTCATTATCCGGCTTCTTTTCCTTTGCAGAAAGGGAAAGGAGCAGACTCTTTATACCTTAATACGCCTCGTTTATATGCATTGAATAGCAATTTTGAAGTCACTGCAGACTCTTTGTGGCTCTATCAGCTTCCTTTTACAGATTCTGTAAAGGTCTTCCGGGGGGACCGTTTGGTGGTAGCCGAATTTTCGGTACATCGGCAAGAAAAAGAAGATTCGGTATGGGTAAAGGTGGCGCGCGATCAGGAGACCATTGGCTGGCTTTGTGAACGTACGCTTTTGAAAAATATTGTTCCTGTAGATCCGATATCTAAATGTATCCATTGGTTCAGCAATACACATACAGTCGTTTTCTTTATAATAGTAGGATTGTTTTTTCTTTGGACGGTGTTGAAGGCTGTTCGTAAAAAGCAGATAAAACTTTTAGGACTCAACGATATAGATAGTGTATTTCCTATAGTATTGTCTTGGTTGCTTTCCTCATCAGCAGTACTTTATAATAGTATCTTGCATTTTGTTCCTCAAACCTGGATGCAGTATTATTATAATCCGACTTTAAATCCTTTTGAACTTCCCTTCATTTTAGGACTATTCATTGTTTGTGTGGGGATGATTGGTTTAGTAGGTATTGCAATGCTTGATGACTTGTTTCATCAGGTTACTTTGGAAATTTCATTTTTCTATTTGGTAGGATTTATTTCCTGCTGTATTTTTCTTTATATCTTCTTTACTTATATATGGGTTTATCTGGCTTATCTTTGTTGGATAAGTTATACGGTATTATGTATTACCCGATTAAGAAAGTCCAACTCTTATCCTTATGCTTGTGGAGCTTGCGGAGCTAAGATGAGAGCTAAAGGAATTTGTCCGCATTGTGGAGCGTTAAATCAGTAATTTTTATTTTATAATGAACATATGTTCATTATATTTGCATCGTAATATGATGAAAATATGTCTCCACGTCCTAAAAATATCAGAAAAGTAAGAGGTATTCCTCTATCTGTAGGTTTTGCACCTTTAGACAACCCCTTATGTTTGAAAGAAATCATATTGTATGTTGAAGAGTATGAAGCTATTTATTTATGTGATTATGAGGGGAAAACTCAGGCAGAAGCTGCAGAAAGTATGGGGATCTCACGTCCTACTTTAACTCGCATTTATGCATCTGCGAGAAAAAAAATAGCAGAGGCAATCATTGGTTCATGTCGTTTGATTATAGAAGGGGGGACTTCTTATATGGATGCCCGGTGGTTTCGTTGTAGTAAGTGTGGGTTTTTGTTTAACAACATTATTCCTAGTGCTACACTCGATCATATGCTATGTCCGTTGTGTAAGGAACCTTGTGTGGAGATTGAAGATAAAGAGTTAAAACCAATTTATTATAAAGAGATGAAAAAAATAGCTTTACCTACCAGAAATGGAATGATAGACGACCATTTCGGTCATTGTGAGTTTTATACTATTCTTACAGTAGATGATAACAATAAGATTGTGATGAGTGAGACTATTCCTTCTCCGCAAGGTTGTGGATGTAAATCGAATATTGCTTTCAAACTTCAGGAAGATGGTGTAACAGTAATGTTGGCTGGAAATATGGGAGAAGGGGCTTTGAATAAACTTTCATCGTGCAACATTAAGGTAATACGAGGCTGTAAAGGTGCTGTTTTAGAGGTAGCTGAAGCTTATTTGGCTGGTAAAATTCAAGATTCAGGAGTCGGTTGTGCAGGACATCATGAAGCCGGCCATGTGTGCTCTCATCATTGATTTTGGATTTTTCTATTTGCTTCTTACACTGTGATGTGAAAGTTGCATGACTTTTTATGTTGCTTGTGACTTTAGAAAAGTAATGAAAAGAAGGTATATAGGGATATTCAGTAAATGTTTCTAAAAAATAAGATGGCATATGAAGATGATAGCGCATAAGCGCACTTCATATCCATTTTTATTGTAGTTTTTCTTGTTTTCTTACATATTTTTATCCGTCAAGAAATGACGCTCCGGGAGAAACCTGATATCCTCTTCTGACTCTGTCGGTAAAACCATATCATGCAGCTTTAGCCGTTCTGTTCCTGATCCTGTCAATCATCAGTATAGCATTTGTCGTATGTATTCCGAAGAAAATTCTCAGAATTTCCGCCTTCCTGTTCCGTGCCTTTATCCTGGAGAGCGAGTAATGCAGCTTCTGTGTACCGAAGCTTCCTTCAAGCTGGGTGTCTCTCTCTTGAAAGTTCACTTCTGAAAATCTTCCTCAGAGGTTCATCTCTGGCTGTCCTTCCCTTGTGTACAAAGGAAGTGGATATTTCATATGGCTGCCACGCATCTTGCCCTCACGTTCATGAGTTTCTGCTGCATGCGGATACAGTCCTTCAGGCGTATGCCCTCGTTGAAAGCTTTGAACGAAATGTGTCCGATGAACGATATGCCGTCTATCTGTATATTGTTGATTTTCACACCGAACTCGACGGATTTTGTTTCCTTGCCTCTTACGATAGGACATACATAATGACGGTTAATGCTGACGATGCGGTCACTGACCTTCCGGCTGACAGCCATTCCAATAGCCATTAAAGTAAAGAAAAATCCGGTTTCGGCTGTAATTCCGATTTGCTGGGTATACATGGCTACATAGTTGGTCGTCATTCCGTAAGGAATAGAAAGCAATAAAAAGCTGAGGTCAGCAAGCTGTCCTTTGATAAGTATAAACCAGTCGAGTGAAATAGGCTCTCTTTTAACCGGTGGCTTATATGGGGTTTTCACTAAACTTGCAGTTAGAAATCCCAATATGCATGCACTCAGCGAATAAGAAAAAGGTAAGAGTATGTCAGAAAAAGGAAACATACTCTTACCTTTGGAGTAAAATAAATATAGTGAGATAGGCTTATTAATTTGCCGCTTCGAACTCTTCCAAGAATCGAGTATCGTTTTCAGAGAACATACGCAAGTCTTTCACCTTGTATTTCAAGTTAGCAATACGTTCAACTCCCATACCGAATGCATAGCCGGTATATTCCTTGCTGTCTATACCGTTAGCTTCAAGTACAGCAGGGTCTACCATACCACATCCCAGAATTTCTACCCATCCTGTATATTTACAGAACGGACAGCCTTCGCCACCGCAGATGTCGCAGCTGATATCCATTTCGGCACTAGGCTCTGTAAATGGGAAATACGACGGACGTAGACGGATTTTAGTTTGAGGGCCAAACATTTCCTGAGCAAACTGGAGCAATACTTGCTTCAAGTCGGTAAACGATACATTCTTGTCGATGTACAAACCTTCTACCTGGTGGAAGAAGCAGTGTGCACGGTAGCTGATAGCCTCGTTACGGTATACACGTCCCGGACAGATGACGCGGATAGGAGGTTTGGAAGTTTCCATTACGCGGCTCTGTACAGACGAAGTGTGTGTACGGAGGATAATGTCCGGATGGCTTTCAATGAAGAATGTATCCTGCATATCGCGTGCCGGATGGTCTTCTGCAAAGTTCATGGAAGAGAATACATGCCAGTCGTCTTCCACTTCTGGTCCATCGGCAATAGTGAATCCCAGACGGTTGAAGATGCTGATGATTTCGTTACGTACAATACTCAGCGGATGACGTGTACCCAAATCTACAGGATAGGCTGTACGTGTAAGGTCGAGTTCTGCTGCACCATTATCCTGGTTTTCGAAAACCTCTTTCAGTGCTGCAATGCGTTCCTGGGCACGGTTTTTCAGTTCGTTCAACTTCATACCTACTTCCTTCTTCTGTTCGGCAGGTACATTACGGAAATCGGCCATCAAAGCATTGATAGCTCCTTTTTTACTTAAGTATTTGATACGTAAAGCTTCCAACTCTTCAGCGTTGTTGGCTGTTACACCTTCTATTTCTTGAAGTAACTGCTCTATTTTTGCTAACATATTCTTTTTAAACTTTATTTTCGTAAGCGCAAAGGTAATTATTTAAACTGAAATTTTTTCTTTTCATCGTATAAAAAGAAAAACTCCTCCTTAAAATTGGTCGAATGAAAGAAAAAATAGGTACTTTTGTAGCCGATTTTTCAGAGGATAAGATGAAAAAAATAACTTTTGGATGCTGTTTGCTTGCGCTTATGGCTTCTTGCGGAGGAGGTAAAAAGAATATAGATCCCTTCGAGTCATTAACAAAAGAAATTGATTCGCTTCAACTGGGGACGGATCAGATAATGTATGCAGATACGGGGGTTGTAATAGAAGAACAGGTTCCGGTGACTGCTGATGAAAGTTTTGCCGATTTTTTCTACAATTTTGCGTCGGATGAAGAATTCCAGCGCTCACGTATTATTTTCCCTATTTCCTATTATAAAGGTAAAGAAGTAATACGATCTTCGAAACAAGATTGGAAATACGATGCTTTGTTCAGTCGGCAGACCGCTTATACTGTTTTGTTCGATAATGAAGAAGAGATGGAAATGGAAAAGGATACCAGTGTACATAGTGTACAGGTAGACTGGATTTATCTGAGCAAGAAAAAAGTAAAGCGATATTATTTTGAACGCGAAAATGACCGTTGGTTTCTGGAAGCCATGAATCTGGAGCAAATCGTAAGAGATAGCAGCAAAGGAGAAGATTTCCTTTCTTTTTACGAACATTTTGCCAGTGATTCTGTGTTTCAGAGAGAACGGCTGCATAATCCTTTGCTGTTTGTGACTGCCGATCCTGAAGATGAGTTTCAGATCTTGGAAACGACTTTGGATGAAGGACAATGGTTTGCATTCCGTCCTCCTATGATGAAGGATAAACTGACCAATGTACGTTACGGACAGAAAGAGACGATGGAGTCGGAAACTAAAATCGTGGAATTTAAAGGGTTCGGAAACGGTTTCAGTAATGTACTGTATTTTGAGCGTCGTAACGGTATCTGGAAGTTGATGAAATTTGAAGACTTAAGCGATTAAAAACCCATGAAAGACTTATATAATTATTCTTTGCTTCCGCACAATACATTTGGTATGGATGTACAGGCTGCCCGTTTTGTAGAATATACATCGGTGGCCGAACTGATAGCTTTCCTGAGAGACAACAAAGGAGAACTTTCATCTTTACTTCATATAGGTGGAGGCAGCAATCTTTTGTTCACTCAAGACTATAAGGGAGTAGTGCTGCATTCAGCCATAAAAGACTACTATATAGTAAAGGAAACTGAAACAGAGGTGGATGTTTGTGTAGGAGCCGGAGTGGTATGGGATGATTTTGTGGCATATACCGTATCGAAGGGATGGTATGGCGCGGAGAATCTTTCGCATATTCCCGGTGAGGTAGGAGCATCTGCCGTGCAGAATATCGGTGCGTATGGAGTTGAGGCAAAAGACCTGATTGTAGAAGTCGATACAGTAGCAGTAGCCGATGGCAGTATCCGTCATTTTACAAACGAAGAATGCCGGTATGCCTATCGTGACAGCATTTTCAAGAAAGAGCTGAAAGGACAGTATATTGTGACACATGTCACTTATCGTCTGAGTAAACAGCCTGTATATCATTTGGAGTATGGAAACATACGTGCCGAGCTGGAAAAGGGACAGGGTGAGTTAAGCCTTGAACAACTTCGCCGTGTGATTATCCGTATCCGTACAGCAAAACTGCCCGATCCTAAGGTGATGGGAAATGCAGGCAGTTTCTTTATGAATCCCATCATTCCTGTTTCTCAGTTTGAGGAGTTGAAGCGGAGTTATCCCGATTTACCTTCTTACCCTGCTGCAGAAGGTTGGGTAAAAGTACCTGCCGGATGGCTCATAGACCGTTGTGGATGGAAAGGAAAGACGATGGAACGTGCCGGTGTACACAGCAAGCAGGCTTTGGTCTTGGTCAATTGCGGAGGAGCGACCGGATGCGAAGTAATCCGTCTCTCACAAGCCATTGTCGATTCGGTGAAAGAGAAATTTGGTATCGTCATCCATCCGGAAGTCAATTTTATTTAAAAACAGAATCAAGATGAAGATTACAATATTGGGCAGTGGAACCTCTACGGGAGTGCCTCAGGTAGGCTGTACGTGCGAAGTTTGTACCAGTACCGATTCCCGGGACAACCGGTTACGCTGTTCGGGGCTGGTAGAAACAAATGGAGTGCGTATTCTGATAGACTGTGGTCCCGACTTCCGTCAACAATGTCTTCGTCTGAAAGATTTTCAAGCAATACATGGGGTACTTATTTCTCATGAGCACTACGACCATGTAGGAGGATTGGATGACTTACGTCCTTTCTGTTATTTTGGTGATGTTTCTGTGTATGCCGAAGATTATGTAGCCGACCGATTACAAGCACGGATGCCTTATTGTTTTACAGAGAAACTGTATCCAGGTGTGCCTCGTATTGCCTTACAGCGTGTCTCTCCGGGAATTCCTTTTCGGGTTGAGGTTTCCGAAAGTGCTGTGGTAGAGGTGATACCTATTCGCGTGATGCACGGTAAACTTCCTATATTGGGCTATCGAATTGGGAAAATGGCCTGGATAACCGATATGCTTTCTATCTGTCTCTTATACACATCTGACGCTGCCGACGACTAGTCGA
>ERZ1027150.92-NODE-92-length-75599-cov-11.932265_pt1 | contig 75599 bp, 72 predicted proteins | sample MGYA00519276_ERZ1027150 | MGnify/ENA primary metagenome ERZ1027150 (study PRJEB26926, sample SAMN06164860) | human gut metagenome | biome: ENVO:00009003; feature: ENVO:2100002; material: ENVO:00002003 | host: Homo sapiens | place: USA | collected 2012 ... | reverse complement strand
GAACCGCCGTACACGGTTTTGCAGACCGCTGACTAAGCCACTCATCCAAGGAACCGTTGCTTGTTTTCTCAATTGCGATGCAAAGGTACGACTATTTTTGTAATTTGCAATAGCTATGCTTAATTTTTTTAAATTTTATCTTTGCATGAGTTGGCTTTCTGAGACAGTTGACACCCGGAACATCCACAACCACAGCCATTTCCTTTGCTTGCACTTTTTTTCTTAAAAAATCCGAGAATGTGTTTCCCCGCGTAAGCAACGCAGAGAAACACAATAATATATACAATGATGTTTTGCATAAACAGGTTGTTTTGACTTTAAATTATACAATCAGACTGCCTATCTGGAATACAAGGAAAGATACAATCCATGCCAGTATAGTGGTGTATCCCGCAGCAAAGGCAGCCCATTTCCAACTGCCCGACTCCTGCCTGATGGCTGCAATGGTAGCTATACACGGGAAGTAAAGCAGGGTAAATAGCATATAGGCAAAGGCTACCAGTGGTGTAATTTGCGATTGCTGTGCAATACGGGTAGGCAGTGTGTCGTCGTCCAGATTTCCGTCGTTGGTATACAAGACTCCCAGTGTACTGACCACTAATTCTTTGGCACCAATACCCGACAGAATACCAATCCCCATTTTCCAGTCGAATCCCAAAGGTTTGATTGCAGGCTCGATGGCTTTTCCTACCTGTCCGATGTATGAGTTTTCCTGTTGCTCTGCTATTGTATCATATTTATCGTGATTCGGGTAATATCCTAAGAACCAGATAATGATAGATGCAATCATGATAATGCCACCCATCTTTTTCAGATACTGTGCACCCTTTTCCCATGTATGTCGTAAGACAGCTTTGCTGGTCGGCATACGGTAAGGAGGAAGCTCCATTACAAAAGGCGTATCGTCACCCTTTATCAGGAATTTGGTAAACAGACGGGCCATCAATACAGCCAGCAGAATACCGGTTGCGTAGATTATCAGCAGCATAAGTCCTGCCTGATGAGGGAAGAAGGCACCCACCAGTACCAGATAAATAGGTAGACGTGCACTGCAGGATATCAGCGGGTTAATCAATATCGTGACCAGTCTCGATTTGCGGCTTTCGATAATACGCGATGACATGATAGCCGGCACATTACATCCGAATCCCATAATCAGAGGAATAAACGATTTGCCGTGCAGTCCCATCTTGTGCATAATCTTATCCATAATGAAAGCGGCTCTTGCCATGTATCCGGAATCTTCCATGAAAGAGATGAACAGATACAGCAATAAGATATTAGGCAGAAATACAATGACACCTCCTACGCCTCCTATGATACCATCTGTAATCAGATCCTTCAGCGGACCGGCCGGCATGAATGTCTCTACCAAAGCTGCAATTTGTTCTACAATCCATTCTATCCCTGCTTTAGGGTATTCTCCGAAAATGAAGGTACATTCAAACATCAGATAGAGGAAGATAAAGAAGATAGGGAAGCCCCAGATTTTATGTGTAACGATGCTGTCTACAATGCGGGTAAACATCTCGTTGTTCTGATGCTTGTCGATGAAAGTTTCTTTCAGTGCTCCGGAAATAAATCCATATTTTGCATCTGTAATTGCCTGTTCACAATCCTCGTTCAGCGACAGTTTTATCCGCTGCTCTTCTTTATGCAATGTAGTGAGAATTTCGTCCCGGTTGGGAAGATTATTGATTACACTGGTTTCAATGTCTTTATCATTCTCCAGTAGCTTGATAGCCAGAAAACGGGTAGAATATTTACTGCGGATATTTTCGTTCTTGCCTATTTCCTTTTTTACAGCATCGATGGCTCTTTCCAGTTTAGGTCCGTGGTTGATGTGGATGTGCCGGATGTAGTTCTGGGTTTCAATTCCTTCCTCTTCCCCCGATGTACTTCCGTATTTATGGTCCGGTACATATTCATCGTGCCAGGTGCGGAACTCCCGTAAGGCTTCGGTTTCTATTTCTTCTTTCTGTCCTTTAAAGTCTGCCCCTTCATACAATCCGATAATGACATGGAACAGCTCCTCTATACCTTTGCCGTTTCTGCTGATGGTTGGAACAATGGGGACTCCCAACAACTGGCTTAGCTTTTTGTGATCCAGCTTGTTGCCGCTATGCTGTAAGGCATCGTACATGTTGAGTGCGATAACCATTCGTACATTCATGTCGATAAGTTGTGTGGTAAGATATAGGTTACGTTCCAGATTCCCTGCATCTACCACATTGATAATGACGTCCGGTGTTTCTTCGATGATGTGTTTGCGCACATACAATTCTTCAGGGCTGTATGCCGACAAAGAATAAGTACCCGGAAGGTCTATCAGCCGGAAGTGATAGCCCTGAAAATCGAAATGTCCCTCTTTGGCATCCACGGTTACTCCACTATAGTTGCCTACATGTTCGTGTGATCCCGATGCCACATTGAAGAGAGAAGTCTTTCCGCAGTTCGGATTCCCGACCAGTACCACATTGATTGTGCGGCGTTTTCCTTGTGCAATGGCCTTCATTTTCTCGTCGGGCACAGGAATACTTTCGGAAATCGGTTCATGAAAGCTGAATTCGTTGATGGTAGAGCGCGCTTCTTCTTCGCTGATAATTTCAATCATGTCAGCCTCTTGCCGACGTAAGGATATCTCGTATCCCATTACCTTATACTTGATAGGGTCTTTTAATGGAGCATTCAGCAGTACTTCTACGGTTTTTCCTTTGATGAATCCCATTTCGATGATACGACGGCGGAATCCTCCGTGACCTAATACTTTGACAATGACTCCTTTTTCTCCAGTCTTTAATTCTGATAGTCTCATGCTTATAATCTTTTGCATCGCAAAGATAAATAATAGAAAAATGCTGTGCAAACTATTTAGATTGTTTTTAAATAACGGTATTTTTATGCTTTATATATCCTTTTCGGAGGACATGTCTCCGTGTGTTTCCGGGCAATGTTTGTAAGACGATATTTTCATTGATTTAAAAGTCCTTTTTTATAGTACCAATGGATTTGTTTTTTGTAAATTTGTGGAAGTGATAAACCTTTTATAAATAAGACTATGAAATTTTTTATCGACACGGCCAACCTGGCTCAGATACAGGAAGCCAACGACATGGGAGTTTTAGACGGCGTTACCACCAATCCTTCACTGATGGCCAAAGAAGGAATAAAGGGAGTGGAAAACTGCAAAAAGCATTACGTGGATATCTGTAATATTGTAGAAGGCGATGTGAGTGCTGAAGTAATTGCTACCGATTATGAAGGAATGATAAAGGAAGGAGAGGAACTGGCTGCCTTGCATCCCCATATTGTAGTAAAAGTGCCTTGCATTGCCGATGGTATTAAAGCAATCAAGTATTTTACGAAAAAAGGTATCCGTACAAATTGTACACTTGTCTTCTCTCCGGGACAGGCTCTTCTGGCTGCCAAGGCCGGAGCAACCTATGTTTCTCCTTTTGTCGGACGTCTGGATGATATTTCCAGCGACGGTATCGAACTGGTAGAAAAGATTGTGTCCATGTACCGTTACTATGGTTTCTCTACTCAAGTATTAGCTGCTTCCATCCGTACCACACAGCATATCATTCAGTGTCTGGAAGTCGGAGCCGATGTGGCTACCTGTCCGCTGGCTGCGATAAAAGGTCTGCTGAATCATCCGCTGACCGATTCCGGATTAGCAAAATTTCTGGAAGATTACCGGAAGGTGAACGCTTAGTAATAGAAGTCTGATTATTTGTAAAACGATAGAAGAGAAGGAGTTTGTAGGCAGAGAAGAAACTACAGACTCCTTTTTGTATTTTGGGATAAGGCCGGAAACGGTACTAATACAAAGTAATATTCAAGTATAAATCTTATCTTTGTATTATTTAAGACAATTATGCAGACTATTTTAATTATAGAAGACGAGAAACGGGTAGCCGATTTGCTGAAGGCCGGCTTGGAGGAGAACGGTTACCAAACCATGGTGGCCTACGATGGTGCCATGGGGTTGAGGCTGTTTCAGGCTTACTCGTTTCAGCTGGTTATATCCGATATTATTTTACCCAAACTGGACGGATTTGAGTTGTGTAAGGAGATTCGTAAGCAGAATGAGCGGATTCCAATTCTGATGCTCACGGCTTTGGGCTCTGCCGATGATAAGCTGGAAGGGTTTGATGCCGGTGCCGACGATTATATGGTGAAGCCGTTCGATTTCAGAGAACTGATAGCCCGGGTAAAGGTTCTGTTGCGGAGAAACGGAGAGGCGGTAGTAGCCCCTCCCGAAGAAGTAGTGTATGCAGACCTGGTCATCAACCGGAACCGGCATGAAGTGACGCGGCGGAATATTCCCATCAAGCTCTCTCCCAAAGAATACAATCTGCTCCTCTATATGGTAGAGCATGCAGAGAAGGTAATCAGCAGAGTAGAAATAGCAGAAAAGGTATGGAATACTCACTTCGATACAGGTACCAACTTTATAGATGTGTACATTAATTACCTGCGCAAGAAAATTGACAAGGAGTTCGATGTCAAGCTTATTCATACCAAGCCGGGAGTTGGATTCATTTTAACAGACAAATTATGAAGATACGTACAAAACTGACCTGGCAGAATACCGGCGTTACTGCAGCTGTATTTTTGTTTTGCATGTGCCTGATTTATCTGTTGAGCGAACAGGCACGCAGCCGTACGTTTTTCCACGATTTGAAGAGCGAGGCTTTAACCAAGGCACACCTGTATCTTCAGAATCAGGTAGATGCCCAAACCATGCAGTCCATTTACCTCAACAACAGGAAGTTTATCAACGAGGTAGAAGTGGCGGTCTATACCACCGACTTCCATATGCTTTATCACGACGCCATACAAAGTGATATCATAAAGGAAGACCGGAACATGATAAACGATATTCTGAGGCGTAAAGAAATCGAGTTCTATATAGGCCGCTATCAGGGAGTCGGCATGCTCTATTCGTTCGGGGGAAAAGATTATATTGTGACCGCAGCAGCTTACGACGGATACGGATATAATAATCTGTATGAGTTGCAGCAAACCCTTCTGATACTTTTTGTGGTGGGCCTGACCTTGTTGTTTCTTGCCGGCTATTTTCTTGCCCGTGCATCCTTGAAACCTATTCGCGACATAGTAAAAGAAGCAGAGAGCATCACGGCGCAGCATATCCACAAACGCCTTCCCGTGAAGAATGAGAAAGATGAATTGGGCGAACTCAGTACCACGTTCAATGCCCTGCTGGAGCGTCTGGAAATATCGTTCAATTCCCAGAAAATGTTCGTCAGCAATGTGTCGCATGAGATGCGTACCCCACTGGCCGCCCTGATGGCAGAATTAGACCTGGCCTTGCAGAAAGAAAGAACAGGAGAACAATACAGGCAAGCCATGCAGAATGTCTTGCAGGATGCCCGCCGGATGAACAAACTGATCGACGGATTGCTCAATCTGGCAAAGGCTGATTACCAGAAAGAACAGATCAAGATGCAGGAAATCCGTCTGGACGAATTGCTGCTCGATGTAAGAGAATTCATTCTCAGGGCACACCCCGAGTATCATATCGATCTTCTGTTCGAGCAGGAAGAAGCCGATGACGACCGTCTGATTACCGTCATGGGAAACCTTTATCTGCTGAACATCGCTTTCTCTAATCTGATAGAGAACAACTGTAAGTACTCGGACAACAAATCTTCGTTTATACAAATCTCTTATTGGGACAAGCATACCGTCATTCGTCTTTCCGACAGTGGCATTGGCATGTCGGATACAGACAAAGCACATCTTTTTACCCTGTTTTACCGGGGAACACAAGAGAATGTCACAGAAGGACACGGCATCGGTATGGCCTTGTCGCAGAAAATCATTCATCTGCATCAGGGTACAATCTCTGTACATTCGGAGGAAGGCAAGGGCACTACCTTTGTGGTTGAACTGCCTCATATCTGATATTAAAACGAACATAACCCTTTGTGTAAGAGTGGTATTAGAATTCACTGGAATTATTCTAATGGTTTTCTAATACCACTCTAATACTTTTCTAACGGCTGCTTTGGCAAGTACGGTATACTTTTGCGGCGTGATAAGACAAAACAAATACTAACTTGTAAACCAAAGTATCATGTGGAAGAAAAAGAAACGTACCTCTCAATTTGCTTTTAATGCAGAGAAAGTATTTTTGGCAGCAGCACAACCACTCGAATCCGTATTCAGTTATTTTCAGACCACCCGTTCCGGTCTTGACTCGCAGGAAGTAGAGAGCCGTCAGTCTTTGTATGGTAAGAATGAAGTAGAGCATGAAAAGAAGAAAAACCCCATATCGTCGTTCGTCAAGGCGTTCATCAATCCCTTTATAGGTGTACTTACCGCTTTGGTTGTCATCTCGTTTGTACTGGATGTGTTACTTGCCGAACCCGGAGAGCAAGACTGGACAGCCATTGTCATTATTTCCAGTATGGTGATATTCAGTGCCATTCTCCGTTTTCGTCAGGAATGGAAAGCCAACATGTCGAGCGAGGCTTTGCTGAAGATGGTAACCAACACTTGCTATGTAAAGCGTGTGGGTTGTCACGACGAGGAAATCAGCATCGCAGAACTGGTACCGGGCGACATTGTCATGATTGCAGCAGGCGATATGATTCCCGCAGATATCCGCATCATCGAGGCCAAAGACCTTTTCGTCAGTCAGTCTTCCCTCACAGGAGAATCGGACCCCATAGAGAAATGTCCGGAACAGAAAGACCACAAGTACAGCAAGGGAAGTGTCGTCGAACTGGACAATATCTGCTATATGGGTTCTAACGTAGTCAGCGGGTCGGCCACCGGAATTGTTTTTGCTACCGGAAACCATACCTATCTGGGTACTATTGCAAAGAGCATTGCCGGACACCGTGCTGCTACAGCTTTCGACAAGGGTATCAGCAAAGTCAGCTTCCTGCTCATCCGTTTTATGCTTGTCATGATTCCCTTTGTATTTCTGGTAAACGGATTGACCAAAGGCGATTGGCTCGAAGCATTCATCTTCGCAGTTTCTGTGGCAGTCGGTCTGACCCCCGAAATGCTCCCAATGATTGTTACCGCCAATCTGTCGAAAGGCGCAGTGGCCATGTCGAAGAAAAAGACGATTGTAAAAGACCTGAATGCAATACAGAATTTCGGAGCCATGAATATCCTCTGCACCGACAAGACCGGTACATTGACCTGCGACCAGATTGTATTGGAAAAATACATCAATGCAGACGGAAGCAGCGATAACGACAAGCGTATACTGCGCCATGCCTATTTCAACAGTTTCTTTCAGACCGGACTGAAGAATCTGATGGATAAGGCCATCCTGTCGCACGTAAAGGAACTGTCTCTTGAGCATCTGAAAGACAATTACAGGAAAGTAGACGAAATACCTTTCGACTTTACACGCCGCCGCATGTCGGTCGTGGTGGAAGACAACCAGGGAAAACGCCAGATTATTACCAAGGGAGCGGTAGAGGAGATGCTTGAAATCTGTTCGCATGCCGAGTTCGACGGAAAGGTACAGGCTTTTACTCCGTCTCTGAAAAGCAAGGCAAAGGAGATAAGCGAACAAATGAATAAGCAAGGCATGAGAGTCATCGCCGTGGCGCACAAAAGTTATCTTGACAAGGACTGCTGCTTTGAAGTGAAAGACGAGAGCGATATGGTACTGATTGGCTATCTGGCTTTTCTCGATCCTCCCAAGCAGTCGGCTGCAAGTGCCATCAAGCAATTGCATGAACATGGCATCGAAGTAAAGATTCTTTCCGGCGATAATGATGCAGTCGTACGTACGATTGCCCGCCAGGTAGGTATTGATACCCGCCATGCGGTGACCGGTATGGAACTGGCTGCAATGAGTGAGGAAGAACAGCAGAAAGCGGTACGCGAATCGAATGTCTTCTCCAAACTGACTCCCATCCAGAAGACCCAGATTATTACCTTGCTTCAGGAACAGCAGAATACAGTCGGTTTCCTGGGCGACGGTATCAATGATGCCGCAGCTCTTCGTCAGTCGGATATCGGAATCTCGGTCGATTCTGCAGTCGATATCGCAAAAGAAAGTGCCGATATCATTCTGCTGGAAAAAGACCTGATGGTACTGGAAGACGGAGTACTGGAAGGACGGAAGACCTTTGGAAACATCACCAAATACATCAAGATGACGGCAAGCTCCAATTTCGGAAACATGTTCAGTGTGATGGCTGCCAGTGCATTCCTGCCTTTCTTGCCCATGTTGCCCATTCACCTGCTTATCCAGAATCTGTTGTATGACGTGTCGCAAACCACCATTCCCTTCGACCGTATGGATGCGGAATATTTGCGGAAACCCCGCAAGTGGGATGCCTCGGACTTGAGCCGTTTCATGATTTTCGTGGGCCCCATCAGTTCCATTTTCGATATTGTGACCTATCTGGTGATGTGGTATGTCTTCAGCTGCAATTCGCTGGAACATCAGACTCTTTTCCAGTCCGGATGGTTCATCGAAGGACTGTTGTCGCAGACCCTGATTGTGCACATGATCCGTACACGTAAGATACCATTCATCCAGAGTTGCGCTTCCTGGCAGGTCACCGGTCTTACCTTCCTTATCATGGCCATTGGTATTCTGATACCTTTTACTCCTTTCGGCACCTCTATCGGGTTGCAGCCACTGCCTTTGGAGTATTTCCCGTGGCTGGCAGGTATCCTGCTTTCTTATTGCGTACTGACACAACTTGTAAAGAACTGGTATATCAAACGATTTGTAAAATGGCTTTAAATCATGCAGATAAAGAAACAGATTATGCTTGGGGTGATGATGGTGGTTGCGACGGGCAACCACCGCCTCGAAGCGCAGGAATTCGGACTGATTTACACTACCGAACTGCAGACCGATTTTCGTAAAGGAAGCAACTGGGTAAATTTGTTGCGGGGCGATTTCTCTTTTCCGATAACCCGTCAGGTGGAACTGAAAGCCGCTACAATCAGCGTGGCACGGACAAGAGAGGAGCGTCTGGCAGACGATTTGCAGACTTTTTCGAATATAGAGGAAGAAAACATTCCGCTTGCACTGGCTGTATGTGGGGCAGAGTGGCATACCGGAAAATCAACGTTCTTTGTTGGAATACGTAATTTGAATGAAGACTACTTCGCCTCTCCCTGTACCTCTCTGTTTACAAACAGCTCCTGCGGTATCTTTCCAACTTTGTCGGCTAATTATCCTATCGCCAACTATCCGTTGGCATCGGTAGGCATAGACTACAAGCTGACGCTGGAACATTGGGAGGTGGAAACTTCGCTTTACAACGGTACCGGTTACCGCATGTGGGCCGGAAGAGAAAATGTATTCCGTGTGTGTCCGGCTACAGACGGAATACTCAGTGTGACATCAATAAACTATCGGAAAAATGGCAGCAACTATTATATGGGGTTTGCTTTACGCAGCGGCCTGCCTGTGGGCGATGAGAATGGAAACGAAACACAGACATCGGCACCGGAAACGCAAAGACAACTGAACACCGTAATCTGGACGTATGCAGAGCAGCGTCTTTCTTCCCGTGTGTATGCACTGTGTCAGTATTCCTTCAATCCTACAGAAAAAAACGGATGCCGCAGCTATGCAGGTGCCGGACTGGTCTGGCACTGCGGAAAGACAGAAGGAGGTGCATTTGCCGATTATGCCGATTTTTCTTCCGAACACGAATGGGCTGCCGAACTGACTTGGAAAGTTCCCTGCCTGAAACACGGATATCTGCAGCCCACTTTGCATCTTATCAGAAATAGTCATGAAAGCAAGGTGATTGGTTTGCTCCGGTTGGGATATTTCATTTAAAATTTATAAGTTTGTATCATGTTTATCCGTAAAATCAGTCAGTATATAGAAGACAGGCAACTGTTTTTCCCCGGAGCGAAAATCTTGGTTGCCTTGAGTGGGGGAGCAGACTCTGTAGCCTTGCTGCGTGTGCTGCTTCAGTTGGGATATTCCTGTGCAGCTGCCCATTGTAATTTTCATTTGCGCGGAGCCGAGTCGGACCGCGATGAGGCTTTTGTGCGTGGTCTGTGCCAGAAGTTCGGTGTACCCTTGTTTGTTACCCATTTCGACACGCAGGCTTATGCCGCACAGAAAGGGCTGTCTATTGAGATGGCTGCCAGAGAACTGCGTTACGAATGGTTCGAGAATACAAGAAAGGAAATACATGCCGATTTCATCGCTGTGGCCCATCACCGTGACGACAGTGTGGAAACCTTCCTGCTCAATCTGATTCGTGGAACCGGTATTGCCGGACTGACCGGTATTGCTGCAGTCAACGGAAAGATTATACGTCCGCTGCTTGGTGCCGGGCGAAGTGAGATTCTTGACTATCTGGCAGAGCTGGGACAGGACTATGTGACAGACAGTACTAATCTGGAGGATGCTTATACGCGAAACAAGTTGCGCTTGAATATACTCCCGCTGCTGCGCGAAATCAATCCCTCTGTCGACGAGTCGATAATGGAAACTGCACACCGTCTGGCCGATGTGGAAACAGTATATAGAAAATCTGTGCTCGCATCGTGTAAACGGGTGATGGAAAATGAAAACAGTATCAGCATACCCCGTCTGCTGGAAGAACCTTCTCCTCAGGCAGTGTTGTTCGAACTCCTATATCCGCTGGGCTTCAATGCCGCTCAGCAAAAAGATGTCTACCGAAGCCTTTCTGCCGAGTCCGGACGTCTTTTCTATTCCAAAACGCACCGTTTGCTGAAAGACCGCAATAACCTGCTGATTCAGAAACTGGAGAACCGGACAGCCTGTATGACTCTTCATCAGAAAGTAGTCGATTTGACTACGGCAAAAACTTTGCTGCACCACAAAAATGTAGCTTGTCTGGACAGGAGTAAAATACATGGTCCACTGGTACTCCGAAAATGGCAGGCAGGCGACCGTTTCATTCCTTTTGGTATGAAGGGCTTCAAGCGGGTACGCGACTATCTGTGCGACCGGAAATTCTCTCTCTATCAGAAAGAAGAACAATACGTAGTTTGTGCTGGGGAAGATATTGTGTGGCTGGTCAATGAACGGACCGACAACCGCTATCGTGTGACCGATGCAACTACCGCCGTACTTGTCTTGTCGGTAGAACCTTCGGCAGAGTGAGATTGAATAAAGAGATTTTGTCAAAGTCAATCTTTCTCTGTATGAGTAATTTGTTGAGAGGGTAAATAATGTTCTCAAAAAGTACCCTGTAAAACAGAGTCTCAATAAACCGATTGGTAGATTAAGGGCAGAGACATTTAAATTTTTATCAACTCGATCATTCTTTCATATATGATTGGTGCTATAACCAATTATTTATAAAAAAGATACTCTTTTTTATGTATTCTATCATGGCACTTATAATTTATTTGTACTTTTACATTGAAAGGATGTCTTTTATGGAAAAAAATAATCAATTGGCTGAGGATTGTACTTACCGAAGAACAAAAAAGTAGTAAGTGACTGGCAGAATAATCAGGAAAAGACAGAACTACAGTTTTCCAATTGGTGACGAATACCATACAGCCAGACAAAAGAAACCTCCTACGTATAGCAGATGCTTGAATATTGATGCAGGTAGACTGCTAAACCAAAAACATTTGAACAATGAAGGAAATAGATATTATCCAACAGATAAAACTTGGTGAGGTCAGTAAAGTGCAGTTCAAAGAACGGCTCCTTGACAACTACGATATAGGTTGTGAACTAGTAGCATTCAGTAATGCACGTGGTGGCACATTGGTTGTTGGTGTGAAAGACAAAACTGGCAGCGTCAATCCTTTGTCGTATCAAGAGGTACAGGAAACCACTAATACACTTAGTAACATCGCATCAGAGAATGTTGTTCCTGCCATCCTTGTTGATGTTGAAACAATTTCTGTGGATGGTGGAAGCCTTGTTGTGGCTCATATTAAGGAAGGACTGAATAAGCCATATCATGATAATCGCGGCATTGTGTGGGTGAAGAACGGTGCCGACAAGCGCAAGGTGTTTGATAATGCCGAACTTGCCGAGATGATGACCGATTGCGGTAGTTTCTCGCCAGATGAAGCAGGAGTGAGGGATGCTACGATTAAGGACTTGGATGAAAGTACCATCAAAACCTTCCTAAGTAACAAGTTTGAAAAAGTACTAGTGAGAAAAGGGCTGGTGGGTGATACTTTACGTGAAGCCTCTTTAGATACTGTCTGCTCCGCTATCGCCAGTGGTCACGATGGAGAGAAACTGCTTCGTAACCTACGTTTTATCCGTCCCGATGGTAAAATCACGGTAGCTGCAATGCTGCTGTTTGGTAAGTACACACAGCGTTGGCTTCCTGTAATGACGGCAAAATGTATTTGTTTTGTTGGCAATAATCTTGGTGGTACACAGTTTCGTGATAAAGTGAATGATGCCGACATTGAGGGTAATCTGCTTCATCAGTTTGAAACTATTATGGATTTCTTCACCCGAAATTTGCGTCATATACAGGTTGCGGATGAGTTTAACTCGAAAGGAGTATTAGAGATACCGTATATTACTCTTGTTGAATTTACCGTAAATGCTTTGGTACATCGCTCACTTAACGCGAAAGCTCCTATACGCATCTTTATCTTTGACGACAGGCTTGAGATACACAGTCCTGGAACTCTCCCTAATGGACTTACTGTAGATGATATTATTGTAGGAACTTCCATGCCACGCAATATGTTTCTTTTTACAAATGCCATTTATTTGCTTCCCTACACAGGAGCAGGTAGTGGCATGGTTCGTGCATTGTCGGAGAATGTGAAAGTCTCGTTCACTAACAATGACAGGAGCGCTGAGTTCGTGATTACTATAAATAGGTCGGAAAGTAATCAATTCAAAGCTGACTCTGACACTTCTAGCTTCAACTCTGACACTAAACTTAGGAACTCTGACACTTCTAGCTTCAACTCTGACACTAAACTTAGGAACTCTGACACTTTTAACTCTAACACAAGACGTCCTAAAATAACGAACAAACAGAGGGATATAGTAAATTTCTGTAGTGTGCCACGTAGCAGTAAAGAAATCCTTGAGAGGGCAGGTGTGACATACCATAGCAAGAATATTCAGACATACATCATGTCACTTATCGAAGCTGGCTATCTCGAAATGACCAATCCAGAGCATCCCAATGCTAGTAATCAAAAATATAGGAGAAGTAAAAAATGAACTCACATATATTCACCAACAAGGACGGTAACACTGATGTACAAATTTGAAAGAGTTCTTGATTTTATTACAAACAACGACAAATCGTACAAAAATCTCTAATTTCTAAAAAAACGATATGGAATACGGAATAGTTTATCTTTTAACAAACCCTGTAATGCCAGGACTTGTAAAAATAGGCATGACCACACAGGAAGACATTGATAAACGGATGAAAGAACTATATACCACAGGAGTTCCTGTTCCGTTTGAGTGTAAATTTGCGTGCAAGGTTAAGAAAAGTGATTGTCTCAAAATTGAAAAAGCCCTTCATAAAGCCTTTGACCCTCAGCGTATCAATCAGAATCGTGAGTTCTTCCGTATCAATGTGGATCAGGCACAAGCAATTCTCGAACTTTTCCATCATGAAGATGTAACGGAAGAAGTGACTGATGAGATACAAAACGATCTCACTGATGAGGACAAAGCTGCCAGCACAAAAGCACATGCAAAACGTCCACCGCTCAATTTTTATGAGATGGGATTGCAGAAAGGCGATGTTCTCATCTGGAAAGATGACCCGTCAATATCTGTCACCATTCTTTCAGAACGCAAAGTGTGTTATCTAGGAGAAGAAACTTCTATTAGTGCACTTTCTGCTAAGCTAAAAGGCTACAAAGTCAAACATATACAGCCGACGCCACACTGGCTTTTCAACGATCGTCTTCTAAGTGAAGTCTATGATGAAACATATCCATTTGAAGAGTGAAAGCATACTCTAGAGTATGCCAAGAGCAGAAGAGAAGAAAATAAAAAAAGATAAAAGAGACATTCAAAAGCTTCTAATTTATTATGGCAACATGGCAACGTACAGACATCATTATTAATGGACTACCTGTAAAAGCACAGGCTCCCCTCATTATTTCTGCAAGTAGGAGTACCGACATTCCGGCATTCTATGCTGATTGGTTTTTCCATCGTTTACAGAAGGGGTATTCTGTTTGGACAAATCCGTTCAATGGTGTAAAGTCTTATGTCTCGTATGAGAATACTCGCTTCATTGTATTTTGGTCAAAGAACCCACAACCATTGTTGCCATATCTGCATATCCTCAAAGAGCGTAACATTAAGTGCTATGTTCAATATACCCTGAATGATTACGAACAAGAGAAGTTAGAGAAAGTACCTTCTCTTGCTAAACGCATAGAAACATTCAAGTTACTTGTTGAGCAACTTGGTAAAGGTGCTGTTATTTGGCGGTTTGACCCCATGATGCTAACAAATGACATATCTGTAGATGACTTGCTATGGAAAGTTCAAAATATTGGTGATCAACTAAAAGATTACACAGAGAAATTGGTATTCAGCTATGCAGATATTACCATGTACAAGAAGGTGAAACATAATCTTGAAGTAAGTGGCATATCATACAATGAGTGGAATATAGAGCAAATGGAAGAGTTTGCCGCCAAACTGTCTATTATGAATCGTGAGCGTGGCTGGAACTTCCAACTAGCGACTTGTGGTGAAAAAATAGATATTTCAAAATATGGCATTCAACACAATCGCTGCATAGACGGAGATCTGATTACGCGTTTGGCATGGAATGACAAGGATCTGATGAAATTCATGAATGTAAAGATAGAAAACGTTCCAGAACCAATGTTCTTTGGTAATCCAGAGTTACCCAATGGAGCGATACTCCTGCCTCATAACCATTACTTCATCAGTAAACACAAGAAGGACCAAGGACAGCGACCATTTTGTGAGTGCATGGCCTCTAAAGACATTGGTGAATACAACACTTGTCCGCATCTTTGTGAATACTGTTATGCCAACACCACTAAACAATTGGCATTGCAAAATTGGGAACAGCATCTAAAGAATAGATTTGCAGAAACAATAACAGGAAGATAATTATGCCATACGCAGAAGATATAAATAAATGTAATAGTATTGATGACATTATTGATTATTGTCACAATGCTTTGCCCGAAGAATATAAGGGAAAACCTTGGACACATCCAGAGTTAAAGCATGGCATAAATCTATTAGCAAGTGATGTGGCTCTAAATTGTTATATGTCTGCATATGGCGATATGCATGTGACCAAATGCCGTGCCGCAATGATGAATTTTCCATTTGACGATATTCAGGGGAGTATTGAGATCGTTGATTGGGGATGTGGTCAAGGTATAGGTTCTGCTACCATAATTGAAGTGTTAAAGCAACATCATTTACTTCAATGGTTACATAAAGTAACGCTTATTGAGCCTTCTAGTAATGCAATTGAACGCGCCAACGATAATATCCGAATTCTTACGAATGGCACAGTTGAAATAGATATAAAGAACCTTTTTCTTCCAGTAAACGGATTAGCAGAAGGTGAGACTCTTAGTTCTATTGGATATAGATACAATAATATCATCCATGTTTTTTCTAATATTTTGGATGTGACTTCTATTGACTTGGGGGTAGTTGCAAAAATGGTGGCATCTGCACACGGAAAACATTTTGTTTTATGTATTGGTCCACAAAATGGTGCTGCGTATAGAATTGAGAAGTTTTGCTCTGTTTTTGGAGAACAAAATTATTTTAGCCAGATAAATAGTGTACGTTATGCACGCACAAGAAGAACAGCGCATCCCTATACTTGTATGACAAGATGTTTTGAGTATAATGGTGCAACAATTGACCTTAACAAATTAGATCTGGTGAATGAGAGGCATGAGGCAATATATAATGAATATGATTTACGTTTGCAGATACAGAATCATGTGCTATCATATCAAAAAGCAAGAGTCGCATGGAGACTTGAGAATATTTTGTCTGTGGATGACATAATGTATATTGATGCAGTAGTAAACGAAGTGTCTGTAGATTTTATTATCGTTAGCCCTAATAAGGGGATTCTTCTACTGAACGTGTTCGGGGAGGACTTAAATGAGTGTACATTATCAGAAGATAAAAAGGAAATAAATGTACATGGGAAACTATATCAATCTCCCATTGACCTTATTAGCCTATGTCAATTGAGTATTAAGGATGGTATAGAAGAACTTTTGATGAGTACCATTGAAGATAGTCGGAATTTTAGTCTTATCAAAAAGGCGGTTGTGTTCCCAGAGAACTCTATTGATGAAATAAAAAAATTCTTTAAATATCAGAATAACGTCTTTAATTTTACCTTTATCTTCGGTAGGGAGATTATTGATAATAGAGAAATATCACAAAATTTGTATACTACCATAGGTTTCCTATACAACAATAATACTTTTGACGATGTCGTAAAAAGGAAATTGGCTAGAATAATATCTCCATCCTGGCATTCATATCAGGAAGGACGCATTGATATGCAACCTATTGGTGCACAGAAGCGACTATCGGAAAGTAGTATAACACAACAGAAAATAAGTGGTGTCGCTGGTTCTGGAAAAACTCAAGTACTTGCTTTTAGAGCGGTAAATGCCATGAAACGTACTGGAGGTGATGTCTTAGTGTTAACCTATAACATTACATTAGCAAATTATCTGAAGTTTAGGTTATCCGAAATTCGGGAGGATTTCTCATGGGAAAAAATAGACATATATCCTTATCATCAGTTCTTTAGAATACGTGCTGCAGAATGTAAGTTACATGTTGAATTTGGTTCATATCAAGACGAAACCTTCTTTGATAACTTCCCCAATCATAAGAAATATTTTGCTATTTTCGTTGATGAGGTTCAAGACTATACTACGGAATGGCTTCGTATCGTCATGCGGAATTTTCTCTTAGAGTCTAATGGTGAACTAGTAGTGTTTGGAGATCCCAAACAAAATGTATATCAACGACCTTTAGATACAAATGGAGACATTCGCTTAGGCATTATTGGGGGGCAGTGGAATCGGCAATTAACAACCAGCCGAAGATTTACTAATCCACGCCTTGCTAATCTTGCCACAGCATTTCAAACGCAATTTATGGCAAATTTACCTACCGATGATATGGCTGCGGAGAATGCCATGTTAAATACATTCAACTTCCAAATTTTAACCTATATTGATTTAAGACAAAATAATTCCTTTGAGTCCATAGTAACTAATATAATCAACATCATTTCCAATGACAATAACGAAGCAAGAGACTTTGTTGTACTTGCTTCGTCAACAAAATTGCTTCGTAATATTGACATCCTTTATCGACAAAAGACTAACGAACAAACAGAAATAACATTTATTTCAAACGAAGTTCTTGAACGGTTAAAGCAAATACATCAGGTTAATGATGAAAAGATAGCCAACTGGAAATTTAATAGAGATTTTGAGGCACTTGAACGAACAAGAAAGCAATTGTTTACGACAGATAAACGTTGTTTAAAAATATCTACCATACAAAGTTTCAAGGGATGGGAATCTCCTTCAGTTATAGTTATTCTAGAGAATGACCTTATTTTGCATAATACTACATTTCGCCCAATGTCGCCACAAACGATATATACGGCGATAACCCGTGCAAGGGAAAACATGTATATAATTAACATTGGTAATGATACCTATCACGACTTCTTCTACAATCAGACATTATGAATAGTTTCACAACAATAGAAAAATACGCCATCATAAAAGTTCTTTCACACATTATGAAAGCAGATGGTATCATTCATCCCAAAGAGGAGATATACATGGATAAAACATATAGTGATTTTTCCATAACAATCAATGATATAGAGGACATTTCCAATATTGATGATATACAAACTAAACTTATAATCGGTGGAATGACTGATGAGAATAAAATTCTAGCTAAGGTTTTATTCGTTGGAATGGCTGAAGCAGATGGAATAATACACCCTAAGGAAACAGAAATTATAAACCGATTTTTTATTTGACAGTATTTTTAGTGCATTCGTCTAATCAGTGCTTGATGTATTGCTTTTTTATACTGCTATTTCCCCTTAATCGACGTCGTCGGATGTACAAACGGCGTCGTTGGCCCGTTGTTCAGCGCCGTTGGCTTTATAGCCGACGACGTCGGATACAGTCTGTAATTCGTAACGGCGGGCAATGGTTTTACAGATAAACCCAGCCATGATACAAAACCTTAATAAATAGAAAAAGAGTTCTTATGGAAGAAATCTTCTGCCGTAAGAACTCTTTTCTATTGTGGTAAATGAAAATTAGAGTACGCGAGTCAAAATAGCTTTGGCTGTAGCTCCGTCTACCAGACCGTCTTCGCCGAAGTGTACACCTCGTTCGTTGAAACGTTTTTCAATTTCGTCAATCACATCCATACCGATACCTTCTTCGCTCAGGCGGGTAGTCAGACCCAAAGAACGGAAGAACTCTTCTGTCTTGCGTATGGTTTCGTCGATACGCATGTCGTGAGTTCCTGCTACTACACCAAAAATACGTTCACCCAGCTGCATGATCTTTGCACCTTTTTCCTTGCGCAGCACATCCATTGTACCCGGCATTACAATAGCCAGTGTATGTCCGTGAGTCAGTCCGCAGAGCGCAGTCAGTTCATGACCAATCATGTGTGTAGACCAGTCCTGACTTACTCCCATCGCGATGAAACCGTTCAGTCCCATTGTAGCTGCCATCATAAAGTCGGCCATCAGCTGATAGTCGTGCTGGTTTTCGCGGATTTTCGGTGCAATTTCTACCAAAGTCTGCAGAATACCTTCTGCCCAGCGGTCCATGATGCGCGATTCTCCGGTTTTAGTCAGATACTGTTCCAATACATGTACGAACGTATCCGAAATACCACATGCTACCTGATGTGCTGGCAATGAGAAGGTCACCTCAGGATCGAGAATAGAAAATACCGGATAGTTGGCATAGAAAGCATATTTTTCTTTGGTTTCATGGCAAGAGATAACCGCTCCGTTGTTCATTTCAGAACCGGTAGCAGGCAATGTCAGTACGGTACCCAAAGGAATAGTATCGTGTGCCTGACCTTTCTTAACCAAATCCCATGCATCGCCTTCGTAAAGCAGACCAGCTGAAATCAACTTGGTACCGTCTATCACCGAACCACCACCTACGGCCAGCAGAAAATCCACTTTTTCCTGCTTACCCAGTTCGATAGCCTTACGCAGTGTTTCGATGGCCGGATTGGGTTCAATTCCCCAGAATTCTACAGTCTGGTGTTGGCTCAAAGCCTGCTTCACCTGGTCGTATACACCGTTCTTTTTTACACTTCCTCCTCCGAAAGTAATCATTACTTTTTTATCGGCTGGTATTTCTTGGCTCAGTTGGGCAATCATGCCTTTTCCCATTATCAGTTTAGTGGGATTCTGAAAACTAAAATTATTCATAGATTATTGTTCGTTTTAAAATAGTATACACAAAGGTAATAAAAAGAACCGATACAGCCAATAATGGGAAATTTATCGATTATTAATGAAGTCTATCATTACGAAAAAGGATCTTTATACTTTTATTTTTATTGACGATAATATAATTATCAATAAAAATTTCATTTGTTAATATTACTATTATCCTTTGTTTATATCATTATGTTGTAAGGCTACTTAAAAAGTAATAAAGACTACGTTGATAGAGATTTATCTTTTATGATATACCAACATGAAGTGGAGCAAAAAGCTCTTAAAAATGCCAATCCTTCAATGCCTTTCCATAATTTACGAGATGGAAGATGAAATTTTGTTTCATAATGGGGATTAATAAACCAAAATTGTCGATTTAAAATCTGATAGTCTGTATTGATAAGATTTTCAAATAATCTGATGGTAGTGCGTGTGTCATATATGTGCATCAACTCTTCAATACAGTTTGATGATTCGTTAGCTAATTTTAATAGTTTCTTATATAAACATCGCGGTAATAAATGTATAAAAGGTAAATGTGATATTAATGAATTGTGACATATTTGTTGATGTCCGCCAAAGGGCATTTGCCATGATGGAAAAGCTATAAAAATAATACCTCTCGAAGTAAGGTATTGTTTCATAGTATATAGTAATAATTTTTTATCTGCTATATGTTCTATTACATCATGTAAAATGATAAGATTGAAGCTGTTTTTGGGAGAAGGTTTATAGTCGAATATATCAATATTTAAAAATTCACCCTTAACTCCTTCTTGTTGAAAGAAAGATATAGCTTCTTTAATTCGTCCTGTATCTAAGTCAAGCCCTGTTACATGACAACCTATTTTAGCGAAAGGTAGCAGATTTCCTCCTTCTCCACATCCTATTTCTAATATGTGAAGATCGGGTGAAATATTAATAAATGGTTTTAAGTAGGGAATGTAATACCGGTTACAAGTTAATGCTTGTTCTTTAAAATAAACTGTTCGATTTTGATGTCTTTGTTGCATATCTTTTTTGAGTTTAGAGATATGGCAAAGTTATCTTGAATGTTAAGGATAATCTAATATTATATATGACATTTTGTTTTTGTAAAGTATTGTAAATTAGTATATTAATTGTTTTATCTATGACATCTATTTATCAGATTGATTCATTCGTTGTTTCATTCGCCTTTTTCGTTGAGCTATAATACCGGTATCTGTGTTTCCAAAACAAAGAGCAATGGTCAATGTACTGAATCCTGCTGAGTTTAAGCAATAATAAAGTAAATCTCCTTCTGTAAGGCGTGGATAATTTGTTTTAAGGCGGATTATTTCATCTTTATAAATATCTGTAACGACTTTCTGCAGTTCTGTTTGTTCTTTTTCAGTGAGAACTTTTATATTTCGTTTGTCTCGATTGTCTTGCTGGGATAGTTGTATCAGATGTTTCCCTATTATTGTTTGTTTTAGAGTCACTGCTCGTAGTTGAGCTATTTGTGCTTCAGTATGTTGTTGTAAAGTTTCACGTTCGTTGATACCTGTTTGTAAATTTTGTTTTAATAAACAAATCTTTTCGTTGAGCCCTTGCAGATTTGCCTCATATTGTATTTGTAATTCATGTTTTTTACGTAGTTGGTGTTGTATTATTAGAAGAAAAAATGCAGCAATTGTGATTAGTAATAAGGTTATTAAACTAATATAAAAATTATGCCGTTCTTCTACAATTCTAACTTTTAATTCAGCTTCGTGTTTATAGGAAAGTTTCTCTAATTCACGTGTACGTTGCTGGGCGTACAATGTATCTGCCCCTAAAGTATAAGCTAATAAATGTTTATACGCTATTTTATCATTTCCTAGTTGATGTTCCATTTGTGCATAGGAAAAAAGACTTGGAAGACGATCTTGGGTATTTGGGGAATAAATTCCTAGATTGAAATAGTGACGAGCTGAGTCAATATGATGTTGTTGATACCAAATATCTGCTAATGTGCTGTATAGTAGTGAGGGATTTTTACTGTAATCCAGACTGAGATAGGTATAGTAAAGTGCGGAATCAAGTTGGCCTATTTGGTAATAATGCCATCCTTCTTTACGATAGATCTCAGCTAAGCGAGTTGAGTCATTACTTAGTTGGGCAAGTTGGGTTGCATGCATATAAAAACGCTTTGTATTGAGACTGTCTTTGTTCCAAAAGTAGATAGTGCCCATTGCTTCCAATGCTTGTATCATGTGTGAAGTATCACATTTAAGAGAGTCAAGTTGATAAGCTTTGACATAAGCTTCCGATGCTTTGTCAAAAACTTTGTCCCACATATATATAGCTCCTAAATTGTGATAAGTTTTTGATAGAATATGTAAATCATTAGTCTTACTTAATATATCATAATATAGTTTGATTGCATCTTCAGGTTGATTGTTATTCTGTAATTCTACGGCTTCTGCAAATTGTTGTTCTATATTGGAAGAGGGACGTATATTACAGGCTTGTAAACAAAGTAGAAGATATATAGAGAATAATTTTATTAGATTGATTTTCATGGTATACTAATGTTTAAGGAAAATAAATATGGCAAAAGTAATAAAAAAACTGATTTTGCTAATTGAAGGTGATTATAAGTTGATTGAAGTGACTTTCTGTCAAGACTTGATAACGATATTTATGGTGAATGATGATAGTGATAAAAGTAAAGTTAATCAAGTTTAATATACGTAATTTTATTATCTTTGTTTTATGTTCTTTCTAGAAATATACCAACAAATAGGGATTGTGTGTCGTAGATAATTTGTCTTATTTTGCAACGGAAAAAATATGAATACAGTAATTAATATGTGTAGAACCAAGATATATAAGCCGACGGATAAAATGAGTGACCTGATTTGCGAGAACTATACCTTGCTGCAGGTGCTGAGTCGTTTTGGTGTATCGCTGGGCTTTGGAGACAAGACTGTACAGGAAGTGTGCGAGATGAATGAGGTAGACTGTACTACCTTTCTCGCTGTAGTCAACTTCCTGACGGAGGAGAATAACCGCATGCAGGATCATCTGAAGGATATTTCTCTGGTAGCCTTGATGAACTACCTGAAGCAGGCTCATTCTTACTTTCTTGACTTCCAGCTTCCTACTATACGTAAGAAACTGATTGAGGCAATAGATTGTTCTACACAGAACGAGATTGCTTTTCTCATTATACAGTTTTTTGATGATTATGTGAGCGAGGTTCGCAAGCACATGGAATACGAGAACGAAAGAGTTTTTACCTATGTCAATGCATTGTTGCGTGGAGAACGTTCCGGCGAGTATAATATCAGTGTGTTTGCCCGTCATCATGATCAGATAAATGCAAAATTGACCGAATTGAAGAATATCATTATAAAATACTATCCGGCCAATGGAGATAACCAACTGTTGAACGCTACGCTGTTCGATATTTTTAGTTGTGAAGAAGATTTGGCATCGCATAACCGGGTAGAAGACTATCTGTTTGTTCCTGCCATCATGGAATTGGAGAAGGAGGTCAGATGAAACCAAGAGAAGTGATAACTGTAGCGGTTGCAGAATCGTCGATGATTGTGCGTCATGGTCTGGTGGTGTTGCTGAAACATTTGCCCGACCTGAATGTGCAGACTATTGAAATTACCTCGAAGGAGGGACTGCAACACTGCATGGAGGCTCATAGTCCTGAGGTACTGATTATTAATCCTCAGTTTGACGGATGGTTTGATGTGGAGACTTTTAAGTCGGAATACGGAAATACAGGCATCAAACTGATTTCGTTGATATATAATGTGGTGGATGCCAATCAGCTGAAGGGGTACGACGGCACGGTGAACCTTTTCGATGATATGGATTCGCTGAATGCGAAGATTGCAGAACTGATGAATCTGGAGGAAGAGGAAAACGACCAGAATTCTTTGAGTCAGCGTGAGAAAGAAATTGTAGGGTGTGTGGTGAGAGGAATGACCAATAAGGAGATAGCGGAAAAACTGTTTATTTCTATACATACGGTTATTACGCACCGGCGTAACATTACCCGAAAGCTGCAGATACACTCGGCTGCTGGTTTGACTATTTATGCGATTGTCAATAAACTGGTGGAACTGAGTGAAGTGAAAATGAAGTTATAGTGTATTGCAATCTGGGGAGGAACGGAAAATACCAACAAATAGGTATTGATGCAGTCGGCAATAGTTCCTACCTTTGCAGTGTTAGTCATAAAATTACGTAAACCACAAAGTAAAAAGTTAGTTATTAGTTAGTTGTAGCCTGCGAAGTGATCCGCGGGCTACAACTGCTTTAGGGGGATAGGTTGGGATGGGTGTGCAGTAGGCTGTGTCAGTCTTGTTGCAGGCATTCCATTAGGCGGTCGGCTGCTTTTGCTGCATTTCCCTGTTCTTCTTCCAGCAGGGTGACAAACTTGCTTCCGATGATGCATCCGGCTGCATGGGCTGCTGCTGCCCGGTAGGTCTGACGGTTGGATATGCCAAAACCAATTATGCGGGGATTTCTCAGGTTCATTGCTTCTATGGATTGGAAATAGGCTTGTTTCTGTGCATCGAAGTCTTGCTGTGCTCCGGTGGTAGCTGCCGAGGAAACCATGTAGATAAAGCCGTCGGTATGTTCATCTATCAGGCGGATGCGTTCTTCGCTTGTTTCCGGTGTAATAAGCATGATTACTTTCAGCTGATAGCGGTCGGCTATGGGCTTGTAGGTGTTCAGGTAGTCTTTAAACGGCAGGTCGGGGATAATCATCCCATCGATACCACAGGTCTGGCAGCTTTGACAAAAGGCTTCGAAGCCATATTGCATGATGGGATTGAGGTAGCCCATCAGAATGAGAGGTATCTGTACTTCACTGCGTATGTCTGCCAGCTGGGCGAAGAGTTTTTTCAGTGTCATTCCGTTGCGGAGGGCCTGTGTGGCTGCTGCCTGTATGACGGGTCCGTCGGCCATCGGGTCGCTGAAAGGGATGCCGATTTCTATCATGTCGATACCTTTTTGTGCCAGTGTGCGGATTACTTCAGTGGTCTGTTCCAGGCGGGGAGTTCCTGCACAGAAATAGATAGACAGAATGTCTTGCTTCTTGTTGCTGAATAATTGATGGATACGGTTCATGGTATATTCTGTTTAAATTGTGAAATAAAGTTTTGTAGTAGTGTGGTATCTTTCATGGCGGGTTGAATTTCGAAACCGCTGTTCAGATCGATACCGGCCCATTGGGAGTGCCGGAAGTGGGAGAGGGCTGCCAGACTGCCCGGTCGGAGTCCGCCACTCAGTAGGAAAGGGATGCTTCCCTGATAGTGTGACAACAGACTCCAGTCGAACTGTTTTCCCGAACCTCCATACTGCGGGCAGGGGGTGTCGAAGAGGTAGTAATCGCAACAGCTTTCATAGGCTTCGGTCTGCTTAAAATCGGACAGGCTATGAACGGCGAAGGCTTTGATGACTCCCAAACCTTCGTTGTGCAGTGACTGGCAAAGCGCGGGTGATTCGTTGCCGTGTAACTGCACGTAATCTAACTGCAGCTCTTTGGCCCGGCGGATGATTTCATCGAAAGGGGCGTTGACAAATACTCCGACGCGTTTGGCCTTTTGAGGGAGGTAGGCCGGAGTATGGGAAACGTAGCGCGGGGACTTGTGGTAGCAAATGAATCCTATCAAATCTGCTCCGGCTGTTTCTGTTTGGCGGATATTGTCGGGGTCGCGCATCCCACAGACTTTGACTATCATGCTTGTAATGCTTGAATGAAGTTGTACAATGCTTCTCCCGGACGGGGGGATTTCATAAAGGCTTCTCCCATGAGGAAACCGTGGAATCCGGCCTCGCGGAGTTGTTTTACTGTCTCGGGTTGTGAAAGGCCGCTTTCTGAGACTCGGGTAAGTTCTTCGGGCAGCAGTTTGGACAACTGAAACGAAGTGCTCACGTCTGTGTGGAATGTACCCAGATGGCGGTTGTTTACTCCGACCATGTCGATATGGGGATTAAGGTGGTCCAGCTCACTTTCTTCGTGTATCTCGAGCAGGACTTCCATCTGTAACTCATGGGCCAGATGGGCCAGCTCTTTGCACTGGCCGGTGGTGAGGCAGGCTGCAATCAGCAGCACGGCATCGGCTCCTTTTAGTTTGGCCTGAAAAAGCTGATAGGGGCTGATTATGAAGTCCTTGCGCAGCAGGGGGAGCTGTACGAGTGAACGGCAGGATTGAAGGTCTTGCAGAGTTCCGCCAAAGAACGGTTCGTCGGTGAGGACCGAGAGGGCGGAGGCACCGGCTTGCTGATAGGCAGGGGCTATTACTTCGGTCTGGGCATTTCTGTGTATCCAGTCTTTGGAAGGGGAGCGTCGTTTGAACTCGGCGATAATGCCGAAGGGGGATTGTCTTAGTGCCTGTTTCATGCTGATGCCGGGCATGGGAGTATCCAGCAGTGCTTCCAGTGCGGAGAGTGATACGGCTTGTTCCTGGGCTTCTATCTCGCGGCGCTTATGGGCGATAATGGTCTGTAAGATGTCTTCTTTCATACGTTTAGCTGTTTAGTTCGATAAATTTCTTTAAGGTGTGTAATGCTTTTCCGCTTTGCAGTGACTCGCGGGCGATGGCTACACATTCTTCTATTGGTTTTAGTGGTTCCATGGCCTGTATGGCAAAGGAGGCGTTAATCAGTACGCACTCGGTTTGTGCCTTAGTGGCACAGTTGTGTAATACATTGTCGAAGATGCGGGCGGCTTCCTGAGGGGTGTTTCCTCCGAACAGTTCTTCCTGGCGAACGATGTCAAATCCCAATTCGGATGGTTTGTAGATGGTTTCATACCGGTTGGTCATGACTTTAAACTCATCGGTCAGCGAGATTTCATCGTATCCGTCGAGGTTGTTGACTACTGCGAAGCCAACGCCCAGTCTTTGTAAGGTGTTGGTGTAAAGCCTCATTTGGGTGAGGTCTGCTACTCCCAGCAGCTGGTAAGCCGGCAAGCAGGGGTTGACCAGTGGGCCTAACAGATTGAACAGGGTTCTGACTTCCATGGCCTTGCGTACTGGAGCAACGGTCTTCATGGCGGGATTGAAAAGGGGAGCGTGCATATAGACCATGCCGCATTTTTCCATGGAGCGGAGGAGTTTATCCTGTTCGTTGGTGAACCGGATGCCGTAACACTTCATGACGTTGCTGGCTCCGCTGATGGAAGTGGCTCCGTAATTTCCATGTTTGGCTACTGGGTATCCTGCTCCGGCTACAATGAAGCAGGCGCAGGTGGAAATATTGAAGGTGTTTTTACCGTCGCCTCCTGTGCCTACAATGTCGATGGGACGGTATGCCGAGAGGTCGACTGGAATGCGGGTGCTGAGTAAGGCGTTGCGGAAGCCTATCAATTCTTCTACCTTAATGCCACGCATCTGAAAGACGGTGAGCAGGGAGGCAATCTGTATTTCGTTGTAGTGGCCGGCGGTGATATCCTGCAAAAGCTGGCAGGCTTCTTCGCGGCTTAGCTCTTCGTGGTTGAAGAGGCGTTTCAATAGTTCTTTCATACGTCTGTCCGATTAATGGTGAATCCAGTTGCTTATCATTTGTTTTCCATCGGGGGTGAGTACCGATTCGGGATGAAACTGAATACCGTGGATATCCAGTTCTTTGTGGCGTAGTGCCATGATGTAGCCTTCCTGGCTGATGGCTGTGATTTCCAGTGATTCGGGAAATCCTTCTCGGTCTACTACCCACGAGTGGTATCGTCCTACGGGAATTTCCTGTGGTAAGCCTTCGAACAGATAGTCTGAAGCTATAATTTTTACCGGGCTTTGAATGCCGTGGAAGACTTCGTTCAGATTGGTGAGTTTTCCTCCGAATACTTCGCCGATGGCCTGTTCTCCTAAGCAGACTCCCAGAATGGGTTTCCGCCCGGCATATGTACGGATGACATCCAGCAGCAGACCGGCTTCGGAAGGAATGCCTGGTCCGGGGGAAAGCAGAATCTTGTCGAAGGCTTCAAGGTCTTCCAATGCAAAGCAGTCGTTTCGTAATACTGTTACTTCTGCACCCAGCTCTTTGACCAGATGACTCAGATTGTAGGTAAAAGAATCGTAGTTGTCTATAATTACTATTTTCATATCGTTCGGTGATTGGTTAAAGTTGTTCTGCCAGCTGGATGGCTTTTTTCAAAGCTCCCAGCTTGTTGTTTACTTCCTGTAACTCGTTTTCTTCGTTGCTTTGTGCCACAATACCGCCTCCGGCCTGGAACCAGAGTTCGTTGTTGCGGCTGACAAATGTACGGATGGTAATGGCTTGGTTTAATGTGTCGTTCAGTCCGATGAATCCGATGCATCCTCCATAAGCTCCCCGGCTGTGTGGCTCGAGTTCGCTGATGAGTTGCATGGCGCGTACCTTGGGTGCACCGCTTAGTGTACCAGCCGGGAAGGTGTCGATAAATGTACGGATGGGATTGCTGTCTTCGTCCATATCTCCACTTACTCTGCTTACCAGATGGATGACGTGGCTGTAGTATTGCGGTTCTTTATAGAATTCTACCCGTGCATTATGACAGTTGCGGCTGAGGTCGTTTCTGGCAAGATCTACCAGCATGACGTGTTCTGCATTTTCCTTTGGATCGGCCAGCAGTGCCTTGGTCAGTTGCTTGTCTGTTTCTTTATCGCCGCTTCGCCGGGTGGTGCCAGCTATTGGGTCTATGGTTGCTTTTCCGTCTTCTATCTTACAGTGCGTTTCGGGAGAGGAACCGAAAATGCGGAATCCGCCAAAGTCGAAATAGAAAAGATATGGAGACGGATTGATGCTGCGTAATGCACGGTAGAGCTTGAAGTCATCGCCTTCGTATCGCTGGATAAAGCGGCGTGATAATACAATCTGGAAAACATCTCCCCGCATGCAATGAGCAATGCCCTGCCGGATGTTGGCCTTGTGCTCTTCGTCGGTCAGTGTGCTGGTAGCAGGACCTACGGCACGGAAGTCGTAGGTGGTATAGTTGCGGTTGTGGATGGCTTTTTCCACTTCGCTGAGGTGTGCCGGTTCTCCTTCTCCCAACATCTCAATCAAGACCATTTCGCTTTTATAGTCATTGAATACAATCAGGTATTTGTATAGGATGTAAAGAATTTCCGGTGCATCGTTTTTGGCATCAGTGCTGTCTTTTACCTGAATCTTTTCGAAATAGCGTACTGCATTGAATGTGGTGTAACCGTACAAACCGCAGTATCCGGCATATTCTCCTTCGACCTGAAAATGGGAGATAAATTCACGGATGGCTTGTTCTACCTGGTAATCGTCGCTGATGTTCCGTTCTTCTTGTTGACCATCGGGAAAGACAAAGGTGGCAACTCCATGATTGATGCGGATGCTGGCGATGGGATTCAGACCGATGAACGAGCGGTTGTTTTCTACACCGTGATAATCGGAACTTTCCATCAGCACACTCTGTGGAAAAAGGTCGCGTACTTTCAGGTAAGTGCTTACAGGGGTATGTAAATCGCCCAATAAGCTTTTATGGTTGGTAATGTAAGTATATTGTTTCATAAAGCGGATTACTGTAGGTTATAGTTTAAGTAAGTATTTAAATCTTTATCGCCGCGTCCTGATACGGTGAGCACTACGATGTCGGTTGGCTTGAAGGACATTTTGGGGAGGGCTCCCAATACATGTGCCGATTCGAGTGCCGGAATAATTCCTTCGAGACGAGTCAGTTCGTAGGCTGCACGTATGGCTTCGTCATCGTTTACAGCCAGTACGGTAGCGCGACGTTGTGCAGCCAGATTGGCATGCATCGGACCAATGCCCGGATAATCCAGTCCGGCAGAAATGGAGTAGGGTTCCATAATCTGTCCGTCTTCGTCTTGCATGACCAATGTTTTGGAACCGTGGATAATTCCTAAGCGTCCTAAATGGATGGTTGCGGCTGAGAAAGGAGTATCTATACCTTTTCCTCCGGCTTCGGTCAATACAATCTTTACCCGTTCATCGTCTAAATAGTGATAAATAGTGCCGGCTGCATTGCTTCCTCCACCTACACAAGCCATCAGGTAGTCGGGATAGTCACGTCCTTCGTGCTCCATAAGCTGTTTTTTGATTTCTTCGCTGATGACGGATTGCAGGCGTGCTACCATGTCGGGGTAGGGATGTGGTCCGACGGTAGAACCAATTACGTAATATGTATCGGCCGGATGACAGCACCAGTCTCGTATGGCTTCGTTGGTTGCATCTTTCAAGGTCATGTTACCGGAAGTGACCGGATGTACTTTGGCTCCCAGCATTTTCATACGTTCTACATTGACGTGTTGGCGTTCTACATCGGTTTTGCCCATATAGACTACACATTCCATACCCAGCAAGGCGCAGACTGTAGCTGTTGCTACTCCATGTTGTCCGGCGCCGGTTTCGGCAATGATGCGTTTCTTGCCCATTCTCTTTGCTAATAACACCTGGCCGATGGCATTGTTTATTTTATGGGCTCCTGTGTGATTGAGATCTTCACGTTTCAGATAGATTTTACAGCCATATTTTTCGGATAATCGTCTGGACAGGTATAAAGGTGAAGGTCGTCCTACGTAATCGCGCAATAGGGAAGAAAACTCCTGGCGGAAGCTTTCGCTTTCCAGTACTTGCAGATAAGATTCTCTCAGTTCGGTTACACACCGGTGCAGTATTTCCGGAATGTATGCACCGCCAAATTCTCCATAAAAGCCTTCGTTGTCTACTTGATAAGTTTTCATATTAATCTGTTTTTTGTTGTTTCGGATAAAGGAAAAAGGGAATAAAAACAAAACGGGCTGTCGTAAAGTACGACAGCCCGTTTTGCTATATCTGAAGATGGTATATACACACGACTGATGCCCTTACGACCTTGTGAGTTGTAAGTAGCGCCACCAGAAGAATGTATTTGTCATCTTATTATTCATAATTGTTTATTTGCTTGTTGTTTCTTGTCGGCAAATATAGAGAGAAAGTTTTTTATATCCTATAAAATACAGCATTTTCTGATAGATTTTTTTTGAATGGTAGACTGGGATGGTCGGTAACAATGAGTAATTTCTTTTCGTTCCACTCTCTTATCTACTTGTTTATGAGTCTGTTTTATAGCCTTTGGTATGAAGGTTGCATAATCTTTATCCGAAGCTTTTTCTATCGTAAAACGACGGTATGGAAGAAAAATGATATGGATAGAATGGGAGGATACTTTCGATAAAAAAATAAATTTGAACCAATAAAAGATGTTACACTATTCTTAGTATTCAATAATATCTTTTACATTTGCTGCTGAAAAATTGAATAAATGAAGTAAGATATGAAAGTAGGATTATTTATTCCTTGTTATATCAATGCCGTGTACCCTCAGGTAGGGGTGGCATCCTACAAGCTTCTGAAAAGTCTGAACGTGGACGTTGATTATCCGTTGGATCAAACCTGTTGCGGACAACCAATGGCAAATGCCGGATTTGAAGATGAATCGGTAGAGCTTGCCAAGCGCTTTGATAAGTTGTTTGAGAAATATGACTATATAGTAGGACTTTCTGCCAGTTGTGTGGTTTTTGTCCGTGACAATTACGGAAGACTGCTCGCAAAAGAACCACATCGTTGTGCAAGTGAAGGTAAGATTTATGATATCTGTGAGTTTATTCACGATAAAATCAGGCCTTCTTCCTTGCCCTCTTCTTTTCCTCACAAAGTAAGTATACAGAATAGTTGTCATGGAGTGCGGTTAATGCATCTGTCTTCTCCCAGTGAATTGAACATTCCTTATTATAATAAGTTGCGTGATTTGCTTTCGCTGGTACATGATATTGAAATCGTGGAACCAGAACGTCCGGATGAGTGTTGCGGATTGGAGGTATGTTTGCGGTAGAAGAGCATGCGGTTTCCGGACAGATGGGACGAGATAAAGTGATGCGTCATATGAAGACTGGAGCTGAATATATTGCAGGAGCCGACAGTTCATGTCTGATGCATCAGAATGGTATCATATCAAGAGAAGGACTTCCCATCAAAACGATTCATGTGGTAGAAATTTTAGCAGCAGGACTATGAGTACGAAACATTCGAAAGCAGCAGGAAGATTCCTTGAGAACAAGGATATGGCTGCATGGCACGATGAGACGTTGTGGATGGTTCGTGCCAAAAGAGATAAAATAAGCAAAGAAGTGCCCGAGTGGGAACAGTTGCGCGATATGGCTTGTGCACTGAAAATGTATAGCAACAGTCACCTTGATCAGCTTTTGCAGGAGTTTGAAAAGAATGCGCAGGCAAATGGAGCGCATGTGTACTGGGCAAAAGATGCTGAAGAGTATTGTTCTATTGTGTATAATATTCTGCAAGGGCATCAGGTTAAGCATTTTATCAAGAGTAAATCGATGCTGGCAGAAGAGTGCGGGCTGAATGAATATCTGGAGGAAAAAGGCGTAGAAGTGGTGGAAAGTGATTTGGGCGAACGCATTTTGCAATTGATGCATAAGCGTCCCAGTCATATTGTATTGCCGGCTATTCATGTAAAGAAAGAAGAAATCGGAGAGCTGTTTGTGAAGGAGATGGGTACTGAACCCAGAAATAATGATCAAACTTATCTGACTCATGCTGCTCGTAAGAATTTGCGACATAAATTTATAGAGGCCGAAGCGGCTATGACGGGAGCTAACTTTGCGGTTGCTTCTACTGGAGAGTGTGTGGTATGCACCAATGAGGGTAATGCTGATATGGGTACTTCGCAGCCTAAATTGCAGATTACAGCTTTCGGTTTGGAGAAGATTGTACCCGACCGTGAGGCATTGGGAGTCTTTACCCGTTTGTTGGCCCGCTCGGGAACCGGACAGCCTATTACTACTTATACTTCTCATTATAGGAAACCGCGTCCTGGTGGCGAACTTCATATAATTATTGTAGATAATGGCAGAAGCCGTATTCTTGCTGAACCGGATCATGTTAAAATGCTGAACTGTCTACGCTGTGGGGCTTGTATGAATACGTGTCCTGTGTATCGTCGCTCGGGAGGGTATTCTTATACGTATTTCATTCCTGGACCTATTGGAATTAACTTGGGTATGCTGAAAGTTCCGTTGCATTATTCTGATAATGTATCGGCTTGTTCATTATGCCATTCTTGTCAGAACGTATGTCCTGCTAAAGTGGATCTTGCTGACCAGATTTATCGCTGGCGCCAGAAACTGGATTCGTTGGGAGTTGCCAGCTCTTCTAAAAAAATGATGTCTGGTGGAATGAAGTTTTTGATGGAACGGCCTGGTTTATTCAACTTGGCTGTAAAGAATGCCTCTGTGCTCAATAAACTGCCGCATTGGTTTGTTTATAATAGTTTAAATGACTGGGGCAAGGAGCATGATATGCCGACATTCGCAAAAGAGAGCTTCAACGAGATGTGGAAAAACAATAAAGTGAAATGACATGAGCAGTAGAGAAGATATATTGCAAAGTATACGTCGTAATACACGTGTACGGTATGAAAAACCGGATTTGTCTGAATTGGAACAGCATGCGTTGACTTTTGATCAGCCGGTGGAACAGTTTTGCAGGGTAATGGAGCAAGTAGGCGGACATGCTGTACTGTTGAAGGAAGAAGAAGATTTGAATCAGGTCATTCGGACTCTGTATCCCAATGCCAAACGTATAGCTTCTGTAGTAAAGGAGGTACATAGGGGGGATAGAGTGTTCCCGGTGACATGTGCTACTTTTTATCCGGACGAAGTAGAAAAATCTGGTGATTTAGATGGAACGGATTTAGCGATTGTAGATGGTAAAGTAGGAGTGTGTGAGAATGGAGCGGTATGGATACAGCAGGATGTAGAACAGCGTGCCGTTTATTTTATATCGGAAGCATTGGTTATTCTGCTTCATCGTACGGATTTGGTAAATAACATGCACGAAGCTTATAAACGTATTGATACAGGAAAGTACGGATTTGGAGTGTTTATTTCCGGACCGTCGAAAACTGCAGATATTGAGCAGGCTTTGGTCTTTGGTGCTCATGGTGCCAAGGATGTAACGGTTCTGATAATATAATAAAAGGTAACCTGATAGTACTCAAAGCCATGAGATGATATTGACTTGTGCTTAATATAAAAGAAAGTGTATTCAGCAGGGATGTTCTTGCTGGATACACTTCTTTGTTTACTATGAAACTAATCCTGATTTTAAAGATGCGGATTAGTTTACATATACAGTTTTGAAATATTTTTCGAATAAAGCCTTGGCTTCTTCCAGCTGTTCAGGAGTATTTTGTTTGACATTTTTCAGTTTATATTCCATATTCATGGCTTCATATTTATGTACTCCTAAAGTATGGTATGGAAGAATCTCTATTCGCTGTATGCTTTGGTAGTCTTTAAAGTGATCTCCCAAGGCTTCTATATCTTCACGGAAGAAACTGTATCCTGGAACCAGTACATAACGTAACCAGAAAGGCTTTTGGTTTTCTTCCAGCCATGCTGCTGTTTTTAATGTCTGTGCATTGCTCCGTTCGGTCAGAATTTTATGACGAGTGTCGTTAAATTCTTTGATATCCAGTAATACAAGGTCAGCCAATGAAAGCAATTCTTTTACATCTTCGTTCCAGATTCCTCCATTCGTGTCTATACAAATATGTATACCAGCTTCTTTCAGCATACGGAATAGAGGAATAAGAGCTTTTGCCTGAAAAGTAGGTTCTCCTCCGCTAAAGGTAATTCCTCCTTTTTTCCCGAAGAAAGGCTTTTGGCTGATGGCCCTTTTCAGAATATCTTCTGGTGCCGTTTCTTTGCTTTCTCCTTTGGCATCGATTGTATCGGGATTGGCACAATACAAGCAACGGAAATTACATCCTTGTAAGAAAACTACCAGTCGAATGCCCGGACCGTCGTATGTGCCTAATGATTCATAAGAATGTACTCTGATCATCTGAATTGGTTTCTAAATAAAAATGTCATTTCAGGCAGTAGTATCCATATACGTATTCGTATTGTACCATAGAATACTGGTTTACCCGAAATGACATTTCTTATGTAAGTTATAAAATCAACTTTCTATTACATGCGTTCGTGGAAACTACGTGAAATTACTTCCAACTGGTGTTCGCGGCTCAACTTGATAAAGTTTACAGCGTAACCGGATACACGGATAGTAAGCTGTGGATATTTTTCAGGATGTTCCATTGCATCTTCTAGCATTTCGCGGTTCAATACGTTTACATTCAAGTGGTGTGCACCCTTCACAAAATAACCGTCCATCATCGTTACCAGGTTTTCAATACGGTTTTCCATATCTACACCTAATGATTTAGGAACAATAGAGAATGTATTACTGATACCGTCCTGAGAGTCGCGGTAGCGCAATTTTGCAACTGAACTCAAAGAGGCAATAGCTCCATTCTTATCGCGTCCGTGCATAGGGTTTGCACCCGGAGCAAAAGCTACACCTTTGGCACGACCGTCTGGAGTAGCACCTGTCTTCTTACCATACATTACGTTAGAAGTAATAGTCAGGATAGAAAGAGTCGGTTTTGCGTTCTTGTAGATAGGTAATTTCTTCAATTCTTCGTCGAAGTAGTAGATCAAATCTACAGCCAAGTGGTCTACGCGGTCGTCATCGTTACCGAAGCATGGGAATTCACCTTCGATGTCGAATCCTTCTGTCAAGCCGATATCATTACGTTTTGCAGTAACTTTTGCATATTTGATTGCAGACAGAGAGTCTACAGCGATAGACATACCTGCTACACCGTAAGCCAGATTGATTGCATGGTGTGTATCGACAAATGCCATCTGTGCTTTTTCGTAATAATATTTGTCGTGCATATAGTGGATGATATTCATCGCTTCGTTGTATACACGAGCCATTTCTTTCAAGACCTTCTTGTAGTTAGCCAATACCTCTTCAAAGTTCAATACATCGCCGCTCAATACAGGGATGTCTTTTACCATCAGTGTACCGGTATTTTCGCAACGTCCACCGTTGATAGCCAGCAACAACGCTTTAGCCAAGTTACAACGTGCACCGAAGAACTGGATGTGGCGACCTATATCCTGGTAAGATACACAACAAGCGATACCGTAGTCATCAGAGTTACGCACTTCACGCATCAACTCGTCGTTTTCGTACTGGATAGAAGAGGTGTCGATAGATACCTGTGCACAGAAGTTTTTGAAACCTTCCGGCAATTCAGGGCTCCACAGAACTGTTAAGTTTGGTTCTGGAGAAGGACCGAGGTTGTACAGTGTCTGCAAGAAACGGAATGAAGTTTTCGTAACTTTTGTACGTCCATCATTGAAGCGTCCGCCGATAGCTTCGGTTACCCATGTCGGGTCACCGGCAAAAATATCAGTGTAAGCTTGCATACGCAGATGGCGAACCATACGCAGTTTGATAACAAACTGGTCGATTAATTCCTGTGCATGTGCTTCATCGATGTTTCCGTGAGCCAAATCGTATTCAATATAAATATCAAGGAATGATGATACATTACCCAAAGACATGGCAGCACCATCCTGTTCTTTTACAGCAGCCAGATAAGCCATATATACCCACTGAACGGCTTCCTGTGCGTTCAAAGCAGGGTGGCTCAAATCAAGACCATACTGCTGACCCATAACCTTGATTTCTTTCAGAGCTTTGATTTGCTCTGCTACTTCTTCACGCAAACGGATGTGTTCGTCTGTCATAGGACCAGTCAAATGACGCAAGTCGTCTTGTTTTGCTTCGATCAAGCGATCGATACCGTACAATGCCAGACGGCGGTAGTCACCGATGATACGTCCGCGTGCATAGTTGTCTGGAAGACCAGTCAGGAATCCCAAAGAGCGGAAAGAACGAATTTCTTCTGTATATGCATCGAAAACGCCATCATTATGTGTTTTGCGGTAGTGAGTGAAGATATCTTTAACTCTAGGATCTACTTCCACTCCGTTTTCACGACATGCTTTTTCTACAACCTTAATACCTCCGAACGGTTTGATAGCGCGGCGCAATACTTTATCTGTTTGCAAGCCGACAATAACCTCGTTATCCTTATCAATATATCCGGCAGCGAATGATGTAATGGTTGAAACTGTCGATGGGTCGAGTGAGCGTACACCGTTGTTAGCACGTTCTTCAGCCAAAGCTTCCAAACATTTGTTCCATACTGCTTTTGTACGTTCTGTAGGACCTACCAAGAATGAGGCATCGCCTTCATAAGGGGTGATGTTTGTCTTTACGAAATCTGTTACATTGATTTCATGGTTCCAACGACCTTCTTTAAAATTCATTGCCATAGTAAATAAATTAATGTGTTTTATGGTTCAACTTTTAAAACCGTGGCAAAGATACGAATTTAGGTTAATTTTTACAATACCTAAAAATAAGTATATTATTAATTTGTAATGATTGCAATAATGTTGTTTGGAGAGTTCCTGTCAGCTTTATTGGAAATATAAAATGTTGCGTATATCTTCAGTCTTGTTGTTCTTTTAATCTTCGGATTTGCTTTTCTGTTTCGTAGGCATTTTGTTTAATCTTGTCTTTCCGCAAAAACTCTTGTCGGCGAATAGAATCTTCTGCCATTCGTTGTTTGATATAGGTAGAGAAACGTGATTCCCCTTCTTCTGGCTGTGTACGCAGCTTTTGTGAGTTCGGTGTTACATTTTTTTGTGCCTGTTGAGTTGTAGACAAGCTGTCTGCCTGTGTCTGGTATATAGGAAGAAAAGGTATAAAATGAGGAAACTTGGCACTGTCGGCGGCTGTAGGCTGGTATTCCTTGTAGGTTTTCCAAGCGTTGGCATGCTTACGGTTGTGTCTGATGGCACGACCTCGTTTAGTCAGCGATTCATATAATAACTTATCGGCATCGAAGACAACCGCAACCGACGGTCCTGCGGGAGTATTGATGCTACTATACATTTCCCCGGTTCCAGGTTTAATGCTTTTCCCATATTCTTCTTGATAATTTTTAAAGGGATTCAGTGTCCAATGAATTTTCCATTGTTTTCTAAGGCTTGGTATTACGTCGTAAACGGGGTTTTCTCCAAAACGAACCCATATTGTATAAGGCTCAGGCCGTACGTAATATTCTATCTTTTTCACCTTAGTCGTGTCGGTTAAGCTTCGTGGCATAGATAAATCACTACGGAACTTCATCCATTTTTTTTCAAGAGGAGCATCAATGGGTTGTTCTATCACCTCTTGAGTACCACGGTTGAAATTGAACTGAATCATTTTCACCGCATCCATATTGAGCTTGAGCTCTTCTTCTTTCTGTTGTGCTTGTAAAGTGGTAGGCAATACAGACCCAATGCAACAAAATGTAATGTTCCAGTAACGTTTCGTCTTATTTATAATGTGTATTGCCATGTCTTGTTATCATTTTTAAACAAAAGTACGAAAATAGATTGAGGATGTGTTGTGGTTTGCAAATTTTTAAAGGTCTTTCGTCTTTTGTAACGTGAGGTAGGAAGAATGCTTTTGTTTCAATGCAAAAGTGAGTTTTTTGCGCATATCTGTGATGCATGTGCAGAAAAAAGTTATCTTTGTCCATTGAATACTTAAAAAGAAATATGAATTACGATTTAATCACGATACTTGGTCCCACAGCCTCTGGAAAGACACCATTGGCGGCTTCTCTGGCTGCCCGTATGGGTACGGAAATTATAAGTGGAGATAGTCGTCAGATTTATCGGCGTATGGATTTGGGAACGGGAAAGGATCTTGCCGACTATGTAGTAGACGGGCATCCGGTTCCCTATCATCTTATTGACATAGCCGAACCTGGATATAAATATAATGTATTCGAATTTCAGCGTGATTTCCTTTCTGCTTATGAAGATATGCGGAAACGGGGCTTGTTGCCTATATTGTGTGGAGGTACCGGGATGTACATTGAGTCTGTGCTGAAAGGATACAAGTTACTTCCTGTACCGGAAAATCCCGAACTCCGAACAAAACTGGCCGATAAATCGTTGAAAGAGTTGACAGATATATTGGCTACTTACAAGAAGTTACATAATTCTACAGATGTAGATACTGTAAAGAGAGCTATTCGGGCTATTGAAATAGAAGAGTATTATCTTCATCAGAATGTGGAAGAGCGGGCTTTTCCTGAAATTCATAGCCTTATTATCGGAGTGGATATTGACCGTGAACTGCGTCGTGAAAAGATTTCCAGACGTTTGAAGCAAAGGCTTGATGAGGGAATGATAGAAGAAGTGCGGGCTTTACTGGAAAGTGGCATTGCTCCTGAAGACCTGATTTATTATGGTTTGGAGTATAAATATCTGACTCTTTACGTGACCGGTGAACTGACTTATGAAGAAATGTATCATCAACTTGAAATTGCGATTCATCAGTTTGCCAAGCGGCAGATGACGTGGTTCCGGGGGATGGAGCGAAGAGGGTTCACCATTCATTGGATTGATGCAACCTTGCCCATGGAGGAAAAGGTAAACAAGATATTATCGTTAGTTGCAACTCATTAAAACAAATAGAATATGGCAGTAGAACCAACCCGTTGGGGAGTGATATATAATCCGAAAGCAGGAAGCAGAAAAGCGCAAAAGCGCTGGAGAGACATTCGTGCCTATATGGAAAGCAAAAATGTGCAGTTTGATTATGTACAGTCTGAAGGGTTTGGTTCGGTGGAAAGACTGGCCCGTACACTGGCAAATAACGGTTATCAGACGATTGTCATCGTAGGTGGTGACGGTGCATTGAACGATGCGGTTAATGGTATCATGCTGTCGGATGCTGCAGATAAGCATCAGATAGCACTTGGAATCATCCCCAATGGAATAGGGAATGATTTTGCTAAGTATTGGGGACTTGATTCGGATGATTACAAAGGAGCGGTAGATGTATTGATTAACCGTCGTTTGCGTAAGGTCGATTTAGGCGTATTTTGTTCTTTTGACGGGGAGAAACATGTATCACGTTATTTCCTGAATGCGGTATATATCGGTTTGGGAGCACGTATTGTACGTATTACCAATGAAACTCGTCGTTTTTGGGGAATACCTTTGATTTCTTATCTGGCTTCTTTGTTTTTGGTGGCCTTCGAGCGTAAATTGTACCGTATGCACTTGAAAGTAAATGGAGAACACATACGGGGACGTTTGATGGCTGTTGCTATTGGAAGTGGCAGAGGATATGGATTGACTCCAAGTGCAGTACCCTACAATGGTTGGCTGGATGTCTCTTTGGTATATCGTCCGGAGTTGAGGCAACTGATTTCCGGTTTGTGGATGCTTCAGCAGGGGCGTTTGCTGAATCATAAGATTGTGAAGCCTTATCGGACACGAAAAGTGAAAATATTACGTGCGCAGAACGCAGAAATCAGTATCGATGGGCGAATTGTATTTGACCGTCATTTCCCGGTCGATGTAACTATTGCTCCGGAAGCATTAACATTGATAATTCCTAATTAAGATTATGATACATACAATTTCAGATTTAAAGAATAGTGAGAATTTCTTTCTATTGGCAGGGCCCTGTGTGATAGAAGGTGAAGATATGGCGTTGCGTATTGCAGAACGTATTGTAAAAATTACGGATAAGTTGAATATCCCTTATGTATTCAAGGGTTCATACCGTAAGGCTAACCGTTCGCGTTTGGACTCATTTACCGGTATTGGTGATGAGAAAGCGTTGAAGGTGCTGGCTAAGGTGCGCGAAACATTCGGTGTCCCCGTCGTGACTGATATACATGCCGCAGATGAGGCTACTATGGCTGCCGAGTATGTAGATGTACTTCAGATTCCGGCATTCCTGTGCCGTCAGACCGATTTGCTGGTAGCTGCTGCCAAGACTGGTAAGATTGTAAATATCAAGAAAGGTCAGTTCCTTTCGGCTGGTGCCATGAGGTTTGCGGCCGATAAGATTGTAGAAGCCGGAAATCCACAGGTGATGCTTACCGAACGTGGAACGACTTTCGGTTATCAGGACTTGATTGTAGACTATCGCGGTATTCCGGAAATGCAAAGCTTCGGACATCCTGTAATATTGGATGTGACTCATTCTTTGCAACAGCCCAACCAGACCTCGGGAGTGACCGGAGGAATGCCTCAGCTCATCGAAACCGTAGCCAAAGCTGGAGTAGCCGTTGGTGTAGACGGGCTCTTTATGGAAACGCACGAAGATCCGTCGGTTGCCAAAAGTGATGGAGCAAATATGCTTAAACTGGATTTACTGGAAGATTTGCTGGTACGACTTGTGCGCGTACGCCAGAGCATTTTGTAATGTAAGCCTGTAATGAGATTATAATTAAGAAAAGCGTATGGAAATTGATGTGTCATTTTCATACGCTTTTTATATAAATGTATAGATACAGATTAAGAATGACAGAAATGGAACTGATGATGCATTTGCATCTGAATAATAAACGCCAGGGTCCTGGAAGTGAGGAGGCTACAAACCTTGCACTGAATTTGGCAGGAGTCGATAAGCAGAAGAAATATAAGATAGCAGATATAGGTTGTGGAACCGGTGCCCAGACCCTGACATTGGCCAAAGCTCTTCAAGGAGAAATTGTTGCGGTCGACTTGTTTGATGAGTTTCTGAAAAAACTTGAAGAACGTTTCGAAAAGGAAGAGGTTGTTGCTTCGGTACGTACACTATCTGCTTCGATGGATAGTCTGCCTTTTACAGAAGAGGAATTTGATATGATTTGGTCCGAAGGAGCAGTGTACAACATGGGATTTGAAAACGGAGTGAACTCCTGGAAAAACTTTCTGAAGAAAGGCGGTATTCTTGCCGTTTCCGAGTTGTCTTGGCTTACCGGTGATCGTCCGTCGGAACTGGAAGAATTTTGGGTTGGAGAATATGCCGAAATGGCTCCTGTATCAGAGAAAATCAGAATTCTTGAGAGTGCAGGATATAAAGTTCTGGGACATTTTATCCTCTCCGATGAATGCTGGCTGGAAAATTATTACAATCCTCTCCTGGCTTCTCATGCCGGATTTTTGAGCCAGTATGGCGATATGGAAGCAGCCCGTCAGATTGTGGAAACCGACAGAAGCGAAGTTGCTTTTTATCAGAAATACAAGGATTATTATAGTTATGGCTTTTATATCGCGCAAAAGCTATAAGAAATCAGATTATAACTTGCCGAAGGAGATTGTAGAGTTGGGCTTATAAAGCCGGACTCTACAATTTTTCTTTTAAGCCTTGCAGACCGATAAACTTTTTATTGTTTGTATCAGCTACTTGTTTCCTTCTGTTCTGCTTGTCCATAATGAAAAAAATCACTAATTTCACGCCCCATTTTGAACAAATGTATGGTGTCAGAAGAAAATTTATTATCCGATATATTGAATAACTCTCCAAGTGTGGAGCTTCTTAAGCAGAGAAACAGGGAGATTATAGTTTTATTTCTTTACAAGACTTTCTATCGTCACCGCGAGCCGGTATCTTACGAGGTGTTACGCCGCAATCTGGTAGACTATCTTACTTCGGCTAATCTGGAGAACGACGAAGAGAACGATATTTCCGTATTCGATTCGTATGAGGAAAAAGCATACAAATATATCCAGCGATGGACCGACAAAGGCTTTCTGCGCAATTATCAGGAGGAGAGTGGAGAAGTGTTCTATGAACTGTCTTCGTATACCAGCAAAGCCATCGACTGGCTTATCAGTCTGAAGCGGGAAGAGTTTGTAGGCACAGAGTCGAAATTCATGAACCTCTTCGGGCAGATCAAGGAACTGGTGGAATTTACCAACGAAGATGCCTCGGAACGAATCCGTATGCTGGAACAGAAGAAGATGGAAATCGAACATCAGATTCAGAGTATCCAGGCCGGAGAGAGTGCCGTGGTGTACGAAGAGTATCAGGTTTTGCCCCGTTTTCGCTACATTACCCAGACGGCAAAGGAGTTGTTGTCCGACTTTAAGGAGGTGGAAGATAACTTCAAGGCCATTACCAAATCCATTTATCAGAAACATGCCGAAGGAGATGTGTCGAAAGGAGAGATTCTTGGTTTTACCTTCGATGCACTCGAGAATCTCCAGCATAGTTCGCAAGGAAAGAGTTTCTATGCCTTTTGGGAGTTTCTTATGACACCTTCCTTGCAGGAGAAGTGGGATGAGATGGTAAACGATTTGTACAGTTCGATTGATTCGAAACAAATCCGCCAGGAAGACTTGTTCCTGCGCAATATGAAGGGATACCTGTACAATAGCGGGAAGAAGGTGTATCAGGCCAACGACAAGATGGCCGAAAAACTGAGCCGTATTATTTGTGAGAGTGGAAAATCGCAGATTATGGCTTCCCAAAGAGTGACTCAGGATATTCAGGCACTCTTGTTGCAACTGGCCGCAAAGAACATAAGGCCGGATATCTCCATTGAACTGGAGACCGAGCCGGAGATTGCACTTCCTATCGAACGGAAACTTACTCTGGAAAAAGCCGTAGAGATAACCTACGACAAGGTGCTGGAGGTAGCCGAAGGAGATATAGCCGAGGCACAACATGCCGAAAGCCTGTTTGCAAACCGTACGATAGACCGCGAGGTTCTCCGCTTGAGGATTGCCGGTGCACTGAAGCGCCGTAAGCAAATCTCCCTGCCGGAGGTAATCGAAGAAAACGGAGGACTGGAGAAAGGCTTGTCCGAACTCTTCGGATACATCAGTGTGGTACGGAAGTTCCGTCATCACATTCATCCGGAGCGTACGCAGACCATCCTTTTCAATGCGGAACAACAGAAATCAATTGTCATACCCGAAATTATTATATTACGATGAACTTAGATACAATTATAGCTCCCTACGGCCGAGTGGTAGTACGATTGCTGAAAGGACCGGTGGAGTGTACCGATAAAGCCTTGTGGGAGAATATCCTGAACTATCAGACGGAGATTCAGAAATACCTGTCGCACATCGGACTGGAACTCATCATCAAGCGCGACGAAGGTTTTGCTTATATCAAGCAGATAGTAGACGACGAGGGAAAGACCATCGGACTCATTGCCCGCCAGCAGCTGGGCTTCGAAGTGTCGGTGATTCTCATTATCCTGCGTCAGATGCTGGAGGAGTTCGATAGCAACATCGACGAGCTTTACGCTACAGAGCGGTTTGTGAGTGCCGACGAGCTGAAGGAACGCATCGAAATGTTCCTTCCCGAACGCTTCAACCGTGTAAAGTTGCTCAACGAAATCGATTCGTACATCAACCGTATCGTGAGTCTGGGCTATCTTAAGGTCATCAAGCGCGATAATGTAGATACGTATCAGATACACCGCATTATCAAGGAGAAAGTAACATTGGATAAACTACAGGATTTTAAGAATAAACTTCAGGAATATGTTGAGTCTGTTTAGTACCGGTTCCGATGCATCGGGATTCCGTTTGCAATATATGGAGATATACAACTGGGGAACATTTCACGAGAAGATTTTCCGCATGGAACCCCAGGGAAACAATGCCCTGCTTACCGGAGCCAACGCTTCGGGAAAGAGTACCATTATCGATGCCTTGCTCACCCTCATGGTGCCGGCCAAGAAAGACCGCTTTTACAACCAGTCGTCGGGGGTAGAGAAGAAAGGAAACCGTACGGAGGAAACCTACGTGCTGGGGCATTATGGAAACATCCAGCGCGAGGGAGAGAAGGGTGCCACTACGCAGGCCCTGCGCGACCAGTCGGCTTACTCCGTGCTGCTAGCTACGTTTACCAATACGGAGCAGCGTGTAGTGACGATTTTTCAGGTACGATGGTTTTCCGGTGGAGAATTGCGCCGTACCTTCGGACTGGCACATTGTGCACTCGAGATTAAGCGCGACTTCCAGCCTTTCGACGGCAAGGGAGTATGGCGTCGCCGTCTGGAGAGTGCATACAAGGGAAGCCGGAATATGGTGGAGTTTTTCGAAGGACCGGTGGGCTATGCCGAACGTATGACTCAGCTTTTCGGAATGCGCTCCGTCAAGGCGCTGGGATTGTTCAACCAGATTGTGGGTGTAAAGGTACTCGACGACCTGGACGACTTTATCCGTACCAATATGCTCGAAGAGCAGAATGCCGAGTCGCAATACATCATGCTGAAAGATAGCTTCAAGACGCTCATGGATGCCAAGACCAACATCGAGAAGGCGCGCGAGCAGATTGCCATGCTTACCCCTATTGCCGAGCTGGCGGGAAAGATACAGGAGGCTACAGACCGTATCAAGCAACTTGGAGTAGACCGGGAAACGGCTGAATACTGGTTTGCGCGGAAAACCATCGAACTGGGTGAAGCGCGTATCGACCAGGCTCAGAAGGAAAAGAAACTCTTGCACAAGGAAGAGGATAAGCTCCGTCAGGAGGAAGAGCGTCTGAAAGCGGAAGAACGTACGCTGGCTCTTTCCATTGAAAACGACGAGGTGGGACGCAAGGTAAAGGAGATGGAGCAGGAGATTCTTCACTTGGGAGAACTTCGCGACGAACGTATGCGCAAGATGGACGAGTACAACGAGGTGGCTTCCCAATTGTCGCTCGCGGCCAACCCCGAGAAAGATACGTTCCGGAATCAACGTGAGGAGACGGAAAAACGCCTTGAACAACTCTCCGGCGAGATAGAAAACCATATCCGCGAGGCCGTGTCGCTGGAAAACGAACGCAAAGCCATCGGAGCTGAGATAGAAAGCCATCTGGCTACCATCGAGGCTTTGAAGAAGAACAAGAACAACATCCCTGTGCGCGAATCGGAAATACGCGACTTGATTCTGGCGCATACGGGAGCTACCAAAAAGGAAATTCCTTTCATCGGCGAGTTGATTCGGGTATCCGAAGACCATCTGGAATGGGAAGGTGCCATCGAAAAGATTCTTCATCATTTTGCCTTGCATCTGCTCGTTCCCGAAGAATACTACCATCAGGTGAACCAGTTTATCAATGAAACCAATTTGAACGGACGTATCACGTATTACCGCTATCGTACGTATAATTCGCTGGCGGGTATCGATACGTTTACGGATACAGAAAACCGGGTTTTAGACAAGATAGAAATACGTTCCGACTCCGTGTACGAAGACTGGATTCGCGATACCATCTTCGAAAAGTATAATTATTCCTGCGTAGGCTCATTGGAGGAATTCGAACACTATACCGAGAAGGCGGTGACGCGCGAAGGACTGGTGAAGTTCTCGCACGAGAGACACGAGAAAGACGACCGTGCACACGTTGCCCGTAAGGAGAATTACATTCTGGGTTGGGATAATCAGGAGAAGATTGCGCTTCTTCAGCACGAGGTGAAAAAACTCCAGGAGAAAGACATCGAACTCCTTTCGCGGATGAATACCATCGGTGCCGAGCGTCAGAAAGTGCAATATATCTACGATTTGAGCAAGAAGCTGGTCGACGCTTTTGCCGACTACGATGCGCTCGACTGGAAAGAGTACGCGCTTCGTCTTCAGGAGAAACAGGCCAACAAGACCGAACTGGAACAGAACAACAATACCATCCAGGCTTTACAGAAGCAATTGGAAGAGGTAAAAAATGCGCTCCAGAAGGTATCCAAGGAAGATATAGCCCATAAACTGAAGCAGATTTTCGGTGTAGAACGGAAGATAGAGGAGACTCAGACCGATATAGAGGAAGCACAGAAGCGTATTGCTTCGCTCCGCTCGATGATGCTTACCGACTTTGAACAGGCTTACAAAGACCTGAAGGATTGTACCTACGAAAAGCTGAAGCAGGAGTATACTTCGTTCATGAACCACAACGACCGGGAGAGAGGGAAGCTGGCCAACGGAAAACGGGAGTTCGAAGATGAGGCTAAGAACCATATACGCACCTTCAAGTATCCGTCGGAGTACATTACGGAGAAGTTCAAGGACTGGCGCTCGGATGTAGACGCTTTGCCCGAAGCCGAACACATCGAACTGATAGAGGAATACCGGCACTTGCTGGCACGTCTTCAGAAAGAGAACCTGCCCAAGTACGAAAAGCAATTCGACAACTACCTGCAAAAGACACTGATAGACAAGGTGGGCGAGTTTCGTATGTTTTTCATGCACTGGAAAGATGCCATCGACGAGAACATCAAGATGCTCAACGAATCGTTGCAGGGCATCGATTACCGTTCGCGTCCGGTCACTTATATCCAACTCGTGGCACAAAGTCGGGCTCACGAGGAGGCGCGCGAGTTCCGTAAGCTCATGGATGAGGCTATGCCCAATATCCAGCAGATGAATGCTACGGTAGACGGACGGAAGATTCATTTCCGCGACCATATAGAGCCGTTGATGTCGCGCCTGGAAGACGAGGAGTGGCGCAAGAGGGTGATGGATGTCCGTTCCTGGTTCTCGTACAAGGCAGAGGAGTTCAACCGTGAAACCAAGCTCAAGGAAACTACTTACGAAAACATGGGGCACCTCTCGGGAGGAGAGAAGGCACAGCTCACTTATACCATATTGGGTTCTGCCATCGCTTATCAGTTCGGGCTTACCAAAAGTGGAATGCAGGAAAATTCCTTCCGCTTTATTGCCATCGATGAGGCTTTCAAGGCGCAGGACGAAGACAAGGCACGCTATCTGATAAACTTGTGCAAGCAACTTCATCTCCAGCTTCTGGTGGTAACACCGAACGACAACATTCATATCGTAGAAAACGATATCTCGTTTGTGTACTTTGTAGAGCGTAAGGAAGAGAAGACTTCATGGCTTTATAGCATGTCGATAGAACAATGGCAGGCAGAGAAGAATCCGGACAGGCTCTTCTGATATACTGCTTACCCGATAGAACGATACTGAACCATTCGGTCAGGAGTGCTTGGCGCTCCGGCTGATGTGGTTCAGTATTTTTTTTCTTGCCACCTTTAAGCCGGGCGACAAAAGATCCGGCTCCATGACCTCCAGATGCATGCGTAGTTCCTCCAGCAATTCCGGGAAATGAACGCATTGCTTATAGGCCAGTTTCATGCAGAGTGCTTTTACTCCGGTAGACTCCTGTACCGAAATCATGTGCTTCAAGCAAAACTCGAGGAAAGTGCCGTTTATTTCCTCTTTATCAAAAGGTTGTTCGAGAAGAATAGTAAGTATCAAACGGCGTTTTCCGGTATGTGTAGTCTGCATGGCTTCCTCTATAAGCTCCTTTTGTCTGGAGTAAAGCCATGGGGTATGGCAAGCATCAAGATGGGTGAGTATCCATGCGGCATTGGTCGATACACGGAGGTCGGTATGATAGATCAATGTGTATAGCGCATGTATTTCACTCTCGTTTTCCTGGAGCGAGAGCAGGGATATTATTTCCCGGATATCGTTTTCGTGTATTCTTTCGCTTAGTCTTTTCAGAAGGTCGGAATGGTTCATGTCTGTTTGAATATTGTTTCTTTTGCAAAGATAGTATTTCATGGAAATCCGGCTCTAAAACAATACTATAATCGTCGTCGTAGTATGTATGGCCCACGTTGCCGGCTCTCTAAACGTCGACGTTGTTTTTACGTACGACGACGTCGGATATAGATTTCTTCCGATGGCGGAGACTTTCTCGGCAGATTGCAGAAAGAGTGTCGGCTCTTCGCGGAATAGAAGGAAGAAAGGTAAAATATCAGGTAATTTTTATCGGCCGAATCGGGGGAATCTTTTATCTTTGTGGGAGGATGCCTATGAGGATAGAAGGCAGAATCTTGAAAAACAGAAATAGCTTATGTTAGCGTATACTTATGTAGAAAAAGGCCGTTTCGAGTTGCGTGAGAAACCGGTTCCTTGTATAGAAACTCCGCACGATGCACTGGTACGCGTCACGCTGAGCAGTATTTGTACCAGCGATTTGCACATCAAGCACGGTAGTGTACCCCGGGCTGTACCCGGTATCACTGTAGGCCATGAAATGGTGGGAGTAGTAGAGCAGGTAGGCGAGGAAGTCACTTCGGTAAAACCGGGCGACCGGGTAGCGGTCAACGTAGAGACGTTTTGCGGAGAGTGTTTCTTTTGCCGGCACGGCTATGTCAACAATTGTGAAGACCCCGATGGGGGATGGGCGTTGGGATGCCGTATCGACGGAGGACAGGCCGAATACGTGCGTGTTCCTCATGCCAATCAGGGACTGAGCCGTATTCCCGATGGTGTGTCCGACGAGCAGGCTTTGTTCGTAGGCGATATTCTGGCTACAGGCTTCTGGGCAACCCGTATTTCGGAAATCACCCCCGACGACACGGTGCTGATTATTGGAGCCGGTCCTACGGGCATCTGTACCCTTTTGTGTGTGAGATGGAAGCATCCGCGCCGCATCATCGTATGCGAAAAATCGGAAGAACGTGCCCGCTTTGTGCGCGAGCATTATCCCGACGTATGGGTGGTACATCCCGACGAGTGCAAAGAAGCGGTACTGGCGCACAGTGCCCATGGAGGAGCCGATGTGGTGATGGAAGTTGCCGGAACCGATGATACCTTCCGTCTGGCCTGGGAGTGTGCCCGTCCCAATGCCATTGTGACCGTGGTAGCACTTTACGATGCCCCTCAGATACTTCCTTTGCCGGAGATGTATGGCAAAAACCTGACGTTCAAGACCGGTGGGGTAGACGGATGCGATTGCGACGAGATACTTCGTCTCATAGCCGGAGGAGAGATTGATACGACTCCTCTCATCACTCACCGTTTTCCGCTCGGGAAAATAGAAGAGGCATACCGTATCTTTGAGAACCGGCTGGATGGAGTGATTAAGATTGCAATAGAAGAACCTGAATAAGGAGGAAATGCGATGAAAAAGTTATTGATGTTCTTGTGCATGTGTATAAGTTTGGGGGCTTGCCGAAGCGAAGCCGAAACCGGAAAGGCAGACCATCGTGTAGTATCGTCGTTAGACTTGGAGCGTTTCATGGGAACGTGGTACGAGATTGCACGTTACGACCATCGGTTTGAGCGGGGAATGACACACGTCACCGCTACATATATCCTGCTTGATGACGGAAAGATACAGGTGCTGAACGAAGGGCTGAAAGACGGAGAACGAAAGCAGGCCAAAGGACGTGGAAAACTGCCCGATCCTTCCGAGCCGGGCAAACTCAAGGTATCGTTCTTTTTATGGTTTTATGCCGACTATTATGTACTCGACATAGACGAAGATTACCGCTATGTGCTGGTAGGAAGCAGTAGCGACGATTACTTGTGGCTGATGAGCCGTGAGCCGGTGATGCCCGAAGCGGTGCTTCGTGAGTGGACAGACAAGATAGCGCGCCGGGGATACGATACCTCGAAGCTCATCTTTGTGGACCAGACTTCTGAAAAAAACAAATAAACCCGTTCATTCGATAAAGACAAAGAATATGAGAAAGAATTTTGGAACAAAAACATGGCTGTATCCGATGCCGGTATTTATCGTAGCGGCATACGATGCAGAAGGAAAACCCAATGCCATGAACGCGGCATGGGGAGGAATTCATACAGACAATATGGTAGGAATCTGTCTGGCCGAAGAGCATAAAACCACACAGAATATTCTCTCTACAAAAGCATTTACCCTGAGTATGGGCACCGTAGAGCAGCATGTGGCATGCGACTATGTGGGTATCGTATCGGGCAACGACGAGCCGGATAAATTGGCAAAGGCGGGCTTTCATGTAGTGAAGTCGGAGTTTGTTCATGCTCCGGTTATCGAAGAATTGCCTATGACACTGGAGTGTGAGCTGGTATCGTACGATGCGGAAACCTGCTATCTGGTAGGACGTATCGTGAACATCTCGGCCGACGAGCATATTCTGGGCGAGGACGGAAAGATTGATGTGGCAAAGCTCAATCCTATTCTGTACGATCCCATCCGTCACGACTATCGGGCAATGGGTGAGAAAGAAGGAAAGGCTTTTTCCGACGGACGTGCACTGAAGTAAATTCCATTATCAGGTATAGTTTTAAAGATACAGCAGCTATGAGGAAATTTTTGTTTTCTGTTATTTATATTATGATATTTAGCTCTTCTTTTTTAAGAGCTCAGAATGTGTTGAATGAGAAATACGAACGTCATTGGGAATCGGGATACGAGAAGGTGCGAATTATTTCTTATAATATATTTAATGGATTTGACTGGGGAAAAGATATCGATCGTCAGAATCGGTTTGTAGATTGGATCAGGCAACAAGATCCGGAAATTCTGGCCTTGCAAGAATTGTGTGGCTTTACACAAGAAAGTTTGTCTGCTTTGGCAAAACAATGGGGGCATCCGTATGCCGTGATTGTAAAGGAAAATGGTTATCCGGTAGGGATTACTTCGAAGAAACCGATTGATGTGAAAAAAAAGATGCTGGAAAATTGCGGACATGGCTTGCTTCATGTAAAGACATATGGGTTTGATGTGCTGGTGACACATTTGAATCCCCATAATGCCAATCAGCGTAGGTTGGAGGCTGAGACAATCACGACCTACATCAAAGCACACCAATTGGATACCTGTCTGCTGATGGGAGATATGAACGCTCATTCTCCGTTTGATGCGGATTATATGGAGATGACTTCAACCGATTTATTGATGAAATATGGTGGTAAGGACAGTCCTAATTTATTAGACGGGCATTTTGACTATTCTGTTATATCCCGTTTCCTTTCATACCCTCTTATAGATGTTTGTCAAAAGTTTACCGATGTTTCCGAAAGAGTCTCTTTTCCGACTCCTGTTTTAATGTATCTTTCCAGAAAAGATACGGTCCGTAAACGGATAGGAGAACGATTGGACTATATTTTTGTTACTCCAACACTTGTTTCGGGCGTGGTGGATGCTTTTGTATATAATGGAGAAGATAATGATTTTCTTTCAGACCATTATCCGGTAGGAGTAGATTTATTGTATAAAAAAACAGAGCACTTGAAATAAAACAGAAAGAAGGTAATAATATGAATAATCTTTATGTTCCAGGTTGTGCGCTGATGTCGTACAAACCATATTTAGCTGATAAACTGATACAGTTTCTTGAAACCCGATACGGTAGACCTGAATCTTTTTATACCTGTTGTTTTCAGAAACCTGATATTTCGCCCGATACCCGGATTCTTACTCCGTGTGTGGCTTGTATGGATGTGTATGAGAAACGGGGATATACGGTAGAGTTTCTCCTTTCCGATATAGCCCGAAGCAATGATTTTCCTTTTCCGGATTATGGGGGTATGACAATGAGTATTCAGGATACTTGCTATGCCCGTAAAAGACCGGATGTTCATCAAGCCATTCGTTTATTGCTGGAGCGCATGAATATTCGTATCGTTGAGCCGCAGGCCACTTGCTCACATTCCAAATGTTGTGGTCAGACTTTCTATGGTAAGACAGATACTTCTAAGGTAGAGGATTTAATGCGGAAGAGAGCAAATGAAATGCCTTGCGAGAATGTAGTAGTTTATTGTTCTTCGTGTATTGTAAGTATGATGGTAGGAGGAAAAAAACCTCGTTATATTTTGGATTTATTGTTCAATGAGGAAACAGATATGCATTGTTTTACTATTGATGACTGGAATAGAAAACTGAATCTTTTTAAAAGTAAACATACTTGCAGATAACGGGGAAGGTGAAGTCTTTTTATATTATTCTTTGCTTTCCTTTTTCCCCTCGAAGAACTTCTTCCGGTAATACGATTGAGCCGTATACAGCGCCGCCACGGGATTGTTTCCCGTTACCCGGTCTTTGGTGACCAGTGTGGTGACATATGCATCGGAGTACTTGTAAAACAAGCTATCGTGTCCCACACACAGACCGATGACTACATTCAGCTCCGTCTTCGCTTCGTTGAGCAGACGTGCCTGGAGGATAGGATTGCACATGGCGGCTCCAATCTCTTCGCACCGGGCAGGAATCCCTACCGACGATTTGGCTTGTCCGGCCACTTTGCATATCACCGAGTACGCCTCAAAGCCGTTTGCTCTCAGAATCCGTGCAAAGGTACGCGCCTCGTTTATCAGGCCGATGCAATTGGCAATTCCGATACGGCGGGCACCTATTTTGCGGGCAAACTCCATGATTTCCTCCACGCGCGTCCATTGGCAATATCCTTCGTATTCCACTTCGGCACTTGCTATCATGATGCGCCGGTTATCTCCCTCCTCGTAGCGCTCCAGTGCCCATTGGCGGTCTTCCTCCTTCAGGTTTGTGGTAAGGCAGAAATCCGGATACGTACGGTCTTTATATTTGCAATTCTGTGTGCCGCAATCTACACAGGTATGCGTTTCGTGTTCTTTTTCCATGCGATATGAGAGGTTATAGCAAACGTATAAAAGCATCGACATCCTCTTCGCGCGTAGCCCAGCTCGTGACGAAGCGTACCATCGTTTCCGTTTCTCCACGCGGTCCCCATAGTTCGAAGGTAGCGTGAGCCAAAAGCCGGTCCATCTCTTCGTTGGGCAGGCAGACAAACTGCTGGTTGGTAGGCGAGTCGATAGGAAGTTTGTATCCCTTTTCCACGAAAGCCTTTTTCAACTTCAAGGCAAGGCGTACGGCATGTGCTCCGATGCGTTCGTAAAGCCCGTCTGTAAAGAGCGTTTCAAACTGGATACCCAGCAGACGGCCCTTTGCCAGTAAAGCTCCGTGTTGTTTCACCAGGGGGAAGAAGTGCGGAAGCCGTTGCGCACGAGGAGCTACCACCGCTTCTCCGAAGAGTGCACCCACTTTGGTTCCTCCGATGTAGAACACATCGCAAAGCCGGGCAATATCCTTAAGCGTCACATCGGTATTTTCTGCCGCCAGTCCGTAGCCCAGTCGTGCTCCGTCCATATAGAGCGGTATCTGTGCCTTGCGGCATACTTGGCTCAATGCTTCCAGCTCGTCGAGGGTATAGAGTGTACCCAGTTCGGTAGGATGCGAAATATACACCATTCCCGGAGCCACCATGTGTTCGTAAGTCTCGTCACGATAAAAATCGGTGATGTATTTATCTACTTCCTCTGCTTTTATTTTCCCGTCGTGCGAAGGCAGGGTAATGACCTTGTGCCCTGTAGCTTCGATGGCACCCGACTCGTGTACGTTGATGTGTGCCGTTTCCGTAGCCAGTACTCCTTCGTGATGTCTGAGCAAGCCGTCTATTACGGTAGCGTTGGTCTGTGTGCCTCCTACCAGAAAATACACCGCGGCTTCGTTTTGTGCACAAGCCTCACGTATCTTTTCTTTCGCCCGTTGCGTATACGCATCACTTCCGTATCCGGTAGTCTGCTCCAGATTGGTTTCTACCAGGCGGTTCATCACTTCCGGATGTGCTCCTGCCATATAGTCTGTGTCGAAATGTATCATTTAAGTTTTTAAGTTTTTGAGTTATTGAGTTTTTAGGTTTATGCAAAAGTAGGAAAAAGTTTGATTTTTAGTTTTTGAGTTTTTTAGTTTTTAGTTGGTGGGCTTGAGTTTTTAGTTTGTAAGTGTAATCAATCAACTCAAAATCAAACTCAAGAACTGAGAACCTAAACTCACAAACTTAAAAACTCAAAAACTTATATTGTCATTTGTCACGTTTGTCACGGGCAAGAGAAAGGCAAGCGTACTGCACTCGCCTTTCACTATTTTTTGATAAGATAGGATGCGGCTCGGCATTCCCTTCACTCAAAAGCAAGCTTTTGGCTTGGTACTGCACTCGCCTTTCACTATCTTTGAAGGCGGAAAAGAAAAGAATTATGCCAGTTATTGAAATAGAATCGCTCCGTCATCCCGGAGTAGAAGTGTTCAGTACGCTTACCGAAGCTCAGTTGCGCAACCGTATCGACCCGCTTCGCGGAATATTCATTGCCGAGAGTCCTAAGGTGATTCGTGTGGCGCTTGATGCCGGTTACGAACCCGTGGCTCTGCTTTGCGAGCGGAAACATATTGCGGGCGATGCGTCCGACCTGGTGGCACGTATGCCACACTTGCCTGTATATACGGGCGAACGCGAACTTCTTGCCCGGCTCACGGGGTATACCCTGACGCGCGGTGTGCTTTGTGCCATGCGTCGTCCGGCTCCTCTTACGGCCGCCGAGGTATGCCGCGATGCACGCCGTGTAGCCGTAATTCATGGAGTGACCGATACGACCAACATCGGAGCCATTTTCCGCTCTGCCGCCGCACTGGGTGTAGACGGTATTTTGCTCACGCCCGATTCGTGCGACCCCTTGAACCGTCGTGCCGTACGTGTGTCGATGGGTTCGGTGTTTCTGGTGCCCTGGGCGTGGAGCGAGCATCCTTTCCAGAGCCTTAAAGAGGCAGGATTCCGCACGGCTGCTCTGGCACTCACTCAGCGCTCCGTATCGCTCGACCATCCGGCACTGAAAGCCGAGCCTCGTCTGGCACTGGTCTTGGGAACCGAGGGCGATGGACTTCCTGCACAGGCCATCGAGGGAGCCGATTATGTGGTACGCATCCCCATGTTCCACGGAGTAGATTCACTCAATGTAGCCGCCGCTTCGGCCGTAGCTTTCTGGGAACTTCGTGTGCGCTAAGGCAGTTTCCTTGTGTGCGCACACGCCCTGTACGTTATGCGATGCCCAGCAGCTCGATTTCGAAAATCAGGGTAGACCCTCCCGGAATGCCCGGTTGCGAGAATTTCCCGTAGCCCATTTCTGCCGGGATGTACACCTCCCATTTGTCGCCCACACACATGCGTTGCATGGCGATAATCCATCCCTCTATCAGGTCGCTCAGGCGGAAGGCGATGGGTGTTCCTCCGCGGCTGCTGTCAAATTTCTTTCCGTTGATGGTACGTCCGGTATAATGTGCGGTCACGATGCTTCGCGGGGTAGGATGCTTTCCGTCGTTTGCTCCCGAAGCCAGTACCTTATAATAAATTCCTTTTGGCAGAGCCATTACGCCTTCTTCCTTAGCTTTGGCAGCCAGCCATTCTTTGTTGGCCTGTATGTATTCCTGTTTTCCCATTTTTAATGATGATTTGGTTTCTGTGCAAATTTATCACTTTTTTCTCATTTTTTAGAAGCCAATTGTCTTTCTGTAAGCAGGCGAAGAATAAGTACCACTACCCTTGATAAGGCTTCCTGCACAAAGCGGGGAGCCTGTGCTTTATCTGGCTGACCCATGCTTGCAGGTTTTTTCGGGCGGTTTCGGGGAGGATAGCCTCTTCGATAGGCATGTATGCAGGAGTAATACCGTCGGCACGGGCAAACCCTGCTCTGAGGAGTGATTCCGTATCGCTGGTTTGTCCGGCTACCAGCCAGACGGGGATGTGCTGCTTCTGTGCGCTTCTCAGAATACGTTCCGGCAACTTGCCCATGAGTGTCTGCCGGTCGGCACGTCCTTCGCCGGTGATAATAAGGTCGGCATTGCTTATTGTTTCGTCGAAGCGGATGAGACGAAGCAAGAGGTCGGCTCCCGATTTTACTTCTGCCCGGAAGTACTGTATAAAGGCATAGCCCAAACCTCCTGCCGCTCCGGCACCCGCTACTTGCGAGGCATCTCTTCCGAGTTGTGCGGCCGAGTGGCGGGCAAAGAGCCGTGCCTGCCGGTCGAGCTGTTCTACCATCTGGGGAGTGGCTCCCTTTTGAGGACCAAACACAAAGGCTGCTCCATTTTCTCCGTAAAGCGGATTGCGTACATCGCTTGCCAGGAGAAAACGGCATGCGGGCATGCGGCTTGAGGGCAGTTCGTCGATGCTTTTGCTCCCGGTGAAGCGGTCGGCCAGTGCCTGCAACATACCCTTCCCGGCATCGCTCGTTCCGCTTCCGCCCAGACCTATGATAAACGTGCGGCATCCCCGGCAGAGGGCATCGGCAATGAGTTCGCCTACTCCGTAGGTGGTAGCCACGAGCGGATTCCGTTCGTCTTCTTTCATCAGAGTCAGTCCGCAGGCTCTGGCACTTTCTATCACGGCCGTACCGTCGGGGGCAATCCCATAAGGGGCAGAGATGCGTTGCATGAGCGGATTGTGTACTTCTGTTTCTACAATGCTTCCGTGCAGAGCCGAAACAAATGCTTCGAGCATTCCTTCGCCTCCGTCGGACATGGGCAGGGTGAGCACTTCTGTGTCTTCTCCGCTTAATGCTTGTGCAAGGGTGCTTTCTACCTCTTCCGAAGTAAGACATCCTTTAAAAGAATCGGTAGCTATTACGATTTTCATAATCAATTCATAGAATGGTAAGGATATAATCAGTGTTTATGTGGAGCGATAACCTGTTGGAGAAATTTGGCAAAAGCCAGTGTAGATTTCTTCCGGTAGACGCCCTGCGGCCAGAAAAGAAAGCCTTGTGTAGCAAGCCGTTCGACCGATAGAATAGGGATTTTTACCAAATCAGGTTCATCGTGTACGGCGGCTTCGGTCAGTATGGTAGCCCATTTGCCTCCTTCGAGCAGGCGGATGATGGTCTGTACGTCGTTCACCTCCATGCCGATGTGCAGATGGAGTTTCTTGTTGGTGCAAATTTCTTCAATTTTCTGCCGTGTGGCAAATCCTCTGGCAGGAAGAATAAGAGGGGTTTGCGACAATTTGTTCAGTGTGATGGATGAGATGGAGGCCAGCGGGTGCGACTGGTGGGCGATGAAATACAGACCGGAGGAAAACAGGGGCAATGTATCGAAGTTGCCATCCAGTTTTTCCGGAAGAAAAGAAAGTACACAATCCATGCGGCCTTCTGCCAGTTGTGCCAGGAGTTCGTCTGAAGTAGCAAATGTAATGTTTATCTTTATCTTGGGATGAGCCTGTGTAAATACCATCAGAGCATCGGTAAGCAGGGTACTCAGACTATACGTGGCACCGATGTGCAGTTCTCCCGTTTCCAGTCCCTTTAAATCTTTGATGATTTGTTTTCCGCTTTCTGCATCCTGTATGGCTTTTCTGGCATAGGGCAGGAAGGCTTTGCCCGCTTCGGTGGGTACTACCCGCTTTCCGATGCGGTCGAATAGCAAAATATCCAGCTCTTCTTCAAGTTGCTTGATTTGTTGCGAGAGTGTACTCTGTGAGATAAACAACAGGCGCGATGCCTCCGAGAAATTCTGATACTCGTAGGCTTTCTCAAAGTATTTCAATTGTCGTAATTCCATCCTTTTATCAATCGGTTTTATCGATGAATATCATCGAAATATAGTGTTTTGCAAATATAGTATTATTCTTTTCTCCTTTCTATTTTTGCCTCACAAAATAAATAAATTCATAGAATGAGACTATCTGTTTTCACTTTCGTATGCGATAAAGAAAAGAAGCGTTTTGAGTGTATCAGGCTCTGTATGCTTTTATCCGGTTTGTCGGTATTTTCGCAATTGTACCTGTTTCAGCCTTTGCTGGGAGATTTAAGCAATAGCTTTCGGGTTTCGGCGGTGGATAGTAGTCTTGCCGTTTCTCTTACTACCATAGGCATGGCCTTCGGGTTGTTTTTATGGGCTTTTAAAGCCGATGTATTGTCTCGGAAACAACTTATGAGCTTTTCTCTCATTCTCTCGAGTGCGCTGACACTTGCTTCTGCATTCGTTTCAGTGTTTCCGTTGTTCTTGCTTGTCAACTTTCTGAAAGGGGTGCTCTTGTCGGGTGTGTCGGCCGTAGCATTGGCCTATCTTTCCGAAGAAGTCAATCCTTCTGTAATAGGAGCAGCTATCAGTCTCTATCTTAGCGGAAATACATTGGGAGGTATGGGAGGACGTATTGTGGGTACATTGCTTACCGGATGGAGTGGATGGCATGTAGCCGTGTGGGTTATCGGAATAGTATGTTTGACACTGGGAGTTCTTTTTGTCCGTATTCTTCCGGCTTCCCGGAATTTTAAACCTTCAGCTTTTAGCGTGTACGACAGATTGACACAAATGGGACGCTTTTTGAAAAATCCGCAACTGATGGGGATTTATATGATAGCTGCTCTGTCGATGGGAGTATTTGTGAGTGTGTACAATTATATTTCTCTTTTGCTGGAGTCTCCGGCCTATGCTTTGTCTCATCAGAGGCTGGCCGGTATATTTCTGATTTATATTGCAGGAGTAGTGGGTTCTATGCTGGTAGGCCGTTTGTCCGACCGCTATAGTCCGTACACATTGTTACGGTATTCATTGCTCTTACTTTTGTCGGGTTTGTTGATGTTGTTGATTCCTTCGCTGGAATGGGTGATTGGAGGCTTGGGCGTTCTGACTTTTGCATTTTTCAGTACGCATACTATGGCCAGCCGGATTGTTACGATGCAAGGTTCTGAGGCTCTCAGTAGTGCCACGAGTTTGTACTGGCTGTTTTATTATGCCGGTTCGGGGCTACTGGGTTCGGCTACAGGTATATGGTTTGTCGATTATGGTTGGAATAGCTTTGTGGGAGGACTTATATTACTGGTACTTGTATCGTTTGTGGCATTGTATATAGCAGTACCCGGGCATCGCTTTAATTTTATTAAATCAATGAATTATTAATATCTAAAATTTATAGGACATGAAAGCTTTACTGAGTATGATTTTTGCCGGTATATCGGTGTTTACGATATCGGCACAGAGTGTAACAAAAGAGGTAACAGACGGCATACGCTATTGCGAAAGCACTTATCCTTACGAAGGAGGCATGCTGATAGCTAACTTTGGTGCAGAGCAGCTCAATCCGCTCAATAGCGAAGGAAAAGGATACATCGTGTGGCACAAAGACGGAAAGAACCAGGTGCTGATAGCGGCCGACGGACATTTGTCGGCTCCCAAAGGTATGTGGGTGCACGAAGGCTTCCTCTATGTATGTGATGTGAATAAGGTGATGGTCTACAACCTGAAAGATAAGAGTGCAGAGCCTTATACAATCCAGTTGCCCGAAGGTCATCTTTTTGCCAACGATTTGGTGGTGGACGGAAACTATCTGTATATTTCTGTAACGAATACGGATACCATTTTCCGTGTAGATATAACTTGCCCGTCTCAGCCGGGAACTCCCGAGGTATGGCTTTCCGTACCGGGACCCAACGGCCTGTTGTTGTACAAAGGTGCGCTTTACGTGGCTTCTTATCCTGCCGATGGGAATACGACCGACCGGAATGTGGTATATCGTGTAGCCGATATGAAGAATCCTTTGCCGGAGAAGTGGATTGAAACTCCGGGACAATACGACGGGCTGGCACTGGCTTCGGATGGTAAGGCTATTTATTTGACAAACTGGACTCCGGCTCAAATCTGCAGAGTCGATTTGGCTACCCGTGAAATGAAGGCTCTTGATATAGACCTGGCACAACCTCTGGTAGGACCGGCAGACATTTCCGTGATGGACGGTTGCATTTACATTCCCGATCTGCCCAATAGTCGGGTAGTGGTCGTAAAAGAAGCGGAATGAGAGTGAGAACTGGAAAACGTCCTTTTGTTTCGTGAATGGATTTTGAAACGGCGTTGTCGACTATGCGGTCGGTGACGCCGTTTCCATAATCAACGCCGTTGAATTTACGTCCGGCGTCGTCGGATATACTCCATTGTCAGATGATGTCTTTATACCGTTTGAACCTTTCTGTTAATGGAATGTTATTTTGTAGAAAATGATAACTTTGTATATTCCCTTATTCTAAAATAGAATCTTATGATACCTCCTAAAATTGATCAGTCTACCAAAGAAGAACGTCAGGCATTTGTAATTGAGGCATGGAAATGTTTGCACGATTGTGAGTCGTGTGGAAAATGTCACATCCTGAAGGGAAAGGATGCGGAAACCCTATATGCCGATTACATTGAAGGAAAACGAACCTACATGGATGTGACACTGGATATACGGAATAAAAGTTACTGATAGGGAGAGTCGTACTTTCTTTGGGGAGTTTGACTTATCGTTTTTACCGATTAGTCTTATCGGAAAAAAAGATTTTTTCAAATGAACCGACTTCTGTTTTTCTTCGTTATGTTTTTAGATCATGAAATAAAAACATAATGAGCACTCAATCTATACATACAAAAGGAAAACGAGCCGTTGTTTTATATTATAGCCATAAAGGAAAAACAGCCGGTTATGCCCGTGAAATAGCCATGTATCTTTGGTCGAAAGGACTGGACGTCAGTTTAAGTGCTATTACGGATTATGATTCGGAACGGCTCAATGAAACGGACTATCTGATTTCGGGATGCTGGACATGCGGATGGTTTGTCGTGGGTCAGCATCCACATGAACGTTGGAAGACTTTTAGCCGGAAAATAGCAGGACGAGTACCTGCAGAGCATACGCTTCTTTTTACAACTTATAAAATCCGGACTGGCAGCCTTTTCCGTAAAATGAAAAAAGTTTTGGGTATACAGAGTAAACAGAAAGTACTTTATCTGAAATCGAAAACCGGTTTTTTAACCGATGCGGATAAAAAACGGCTGGATGGTTTCATAAATATTTCATCTATTCAGTAATTATTAAAAATGTTGTAGTTATGGAGAATAAAAAACTTACAAGCGCTTCTGGCGCACCGGTTGCCGACAATCAGAATGTAGCAACCGCAGGTCGGCGAGGCCCGATGCTTTTACAGGATGTATGGTTCCTGGAAAAACTGGCTCATTTCGACCGTGAAGTGATTCCCGAACGTCGTATGCATGCCAAAGGTTCTGGAGCTTTTGGTAAGTTTACGGTAACTAATGATATTACGGCATATACCAAAGCCGCTATATTTTCTGCTATTGGTAAGGAAACGGAAGTGTTTGTCCGTTTTTCTACGGTAGCCGGAGAGCGTGGCGCGGCCGATGCAGAGCGCGATATCCGTGGCTTTGCCATTAAGTTTTATACAGAAGAAGGCAATTGGGATTTGGTAGGCAACAATACACCGGTCTTCTTTTTGCGCGATCCTCTGAAATTTCCCGACTTGAATCATGCCGTTAAGCGCGACCCGCGTACCAATATGCGTAGTCCGCTTAATAACTGGGATTTCTGGACTTCGCTCCCGGAAGCCTTGCATCAGGTGACTATTACCATGAGCGACCGTGGTATTCCGGCTTCTTATCGTCATATGCATGGGTATGGTAGCCATACTTTCTCGTTGATTAATGCACGTGGCGAACGGGTATGGGTAAAATTCCATTTGCATACCCAGCAGGGAATCAAGAACCTTACCGATCAGGAGGCGGAAGCTATCATCGCAAAAGACCGCGAGAGTCATCAGCGTGATTTGTACGAAAGCATCGAGCGGGGTGATTTCCCGCGATGGACAATGTATATCCAGCTGATGACGGAAGAGCAGGCTGCTAATTGTCCGTTTAATCCGTTCGACTTGACCAAGGTCTGGTCGCAAAAACAATATCCGCTGATTGAAGTAGGGGTTCTGGAACTGAACCGTAATCCGGAGAATTATTTTGCCGATGTAGAGCAAGCGGCTTTTAATCCGGCTAATGTAGTGCCTGGTATCAGCTTCTCGCCCGACCGTATGTTGCAAGGCCGACTTTTCTCATATGGTGATACTCAGCGCTATCGTCTGGGTGTGAATCACCACCAGATTCCGGTAAACCGTAGCCGTTGTCCTTTCCTTAATATGTATCACCGCGACGGACAGATGCGTGTAGATGGCAATCACGGTTCTACATTGGGATACGAGCCTAATAGCTTTGGCGAGTGGCAACAACAGAGCGAGTATAAGGAGCCGCCTTTGGAACTCGATGGAGCGGCTTACCAGTGGGACTATCGGGAAGATGATTCGGACTATTATTCACAGGCCGGTGATTTGTTCCGTTTGATGAGTCCTGAGCAACAGGAGGCTCTCTTCGGAAATACGGCTCGTGCAATGGGAGATATTCCGGATATGATTAAAATCCGTCATATTAAGAATTGTCTGAAAGCCGATGAAAATTATGGTAAAGGTGTAGCTAAAGCATTGGGGATTTCACTGGAGCAAGTTATGGAATAATAGCTCCGGCTTAGAACTATAAATAAAAATCAGCCAACCGATTCGTTTTTATAATTACGAATGGGTTGGCTTTTTTGTATAGATTACATTGTTCTTCAAAAGACTATCTGCATTTACAGAATTTCTCTTGCTATCCACGCGCAAGCTTCGGCATCGGCCAGAGCGTGGTGATGATTTTCCAGGCGGTATCCGCAGGCCGCGGCTACGGTATGCAACTGGTGATTGGGGAGTGTAGGGAATACTTTGCGGGCTACGCACAGAGTATCATAAAACGTGTAGTCGGGATAGTCCATCTGATAGACCCGGAAGACCGCCTTCAGGCAACTCTCGTCGAAAGGGCGGTTGTGTGCCACGAGTGGGAGTCCCTCGATAATCGGTTCAATCTGTCTCCATACATGGGGAAATACCGGTGCATCTTCGGTATCTTCACGGGTGAGTCCGTGTACCTTTGAGCACCAGTAATTGTAATAGTTCGGCTCCGGATTGATCAGCGAGTAAAAAGTATCTGTTATCTTACCGTTTCGTACTACAACTACGCCAACGGAACAGACCGATGAGCGCTGGTTGTTGGCGGTTTCGAAATCGATAGCTGCAAAATCTCTCATGTATCCGTTTGCTATATATCTTATCGTTTGGTCACGGTAATCATAAATGTAACGGCCACTATGGCAATGGAGATTCCTACAATGATGTTTGTGGTGAGTGGTTCGCCAAACATAACTGTTCCGACCACGATGGCCGTAATGGGTTCGAATACGCCAAGTACCGAAGCTTTGGTAGCTCCGATGTTGCGCGAAGCGATGGCAAGTGTAGCCGTAGAAACGATGGTGGGCAGAAGAGCAAGTCCTACGAGGTTGAGCCAGTCTGCTCCGGTAGTGATTCCAGCGGTTATTGCGGTATCGGAACAGAAGATTTTCCCGAGAAATACAATTGCTCCTACCGTAAGGGCATAAAAGGTGAGCAAGGAATTGGATATGCCGGCAATGACCTTGCTACGGTTGATGATGACGATGAAAAGTGCGTACACCAGTGCCGAGGCAATTGAAAGTAATACACCGATGGGATTGATGGTTTGTGAACCGTCGCTTTGTGTCATGATAAGTACTCCACCAAAGGTAGCGGCAATGGCAAGCCATACCGGCCATGAGGGGACGACCCTCAGAAACACCATGATGATGGCCACAAGAACGGGGTAAAGGAAAACCAGTGTGGTGGCCAGTCCGGAGGCTATGTATTCGTAGGCTTCGAAAAGAAAAACACTGCTTGAGGTATAGAGCAATCCGAGAGCAAGCAATACACCGAACTGCTTTCCGGATATTTTGAAATTCTGCTTACGTAGTATCAGAAACAACCCTAAAAGTGCTACCGCAAAGATGTAGCGGAAGAAAAGTATGGACTCTGTAGCAGCACCGTTTTTCATCAACGGAACCGCGAACAAGGGATTCAACCCGTATGTAATGCCGGTAATAATTCCTGCCGGATAGCCGATTATGGCATTCTTGCTTAGTTTTTTCATGTAATACGTAGATGTTATATTGTGTTCGGGGTGCAAAATTAATCATTATACGTATAAAACACCATGCAATTGAATTAAAATTACACTCTCTTGAGTGTACTAATACGTGATAAAATCACAACCTCTCAAGTAGATTGATAAGCGTACTGATTTTTTGGAAATTGTGTTGTACGGGTCGGAAAAATCCTCACTGCAATTGATATGTGTAAGTTGCTGGCAAATAGGAGACCGGAAACAAGAAGAGAGAAATAAAAAACCATATCCTTTAATGGCTGAGATGTTTGGGAGTTTTCGTATCTTCGCAAACAAACAAAACAATTGATAGAGTATGAGAAAAAGAATGACTAACCTTTCGGCTACATTGCTGGGAGTTACCGTAGCGGCTTCTACTTTGTTTTCGTGTGGAAGCCAGCAAAAGGAATCGCCGATGAAAGCAAAAGTAGAGGAGTATGCCTCTGTAGAATTGAAATCGGATCTTGTAAACAATTTGAGTGACAAGGAGAAAGAACTGGTAAGAATATTCTTCCAGGTGGGAAAGATTACCGACGATCTTTTCTGGAAGCAGACTTTTGGCGACAAGAGTAAGCTTGACACCCTTACCGATAGCTATGCAAAAGAGTTTGCCATGATTCAGTATGGAGCGTGGGACCGTCTGGATAACAACAAACCTTTCTTGGATGGATATGGCGAAAAACTGGATGTGTGCAACTATTATCCTCACGATATTACCGAAGCGGAGTTTAACGCGTTTGAAGATGCCAATAAAGATTCATGGTATACCGTAATCCGCCGCAATGAAGATGGTTCTTTGAAGAGTGTATGGTATCATGAAGAGTATGCTCCGGAAATAGAACGTATCTGTTCCTTATTGGAAAAGGGGGTTTTACTGGCAGAAGATCCGGGTTTAAAGAATTACCTTGAAAAGCGAATCGAAGCATTTAAGACGGATGATTATCTGGAGAGTGACCTGGCATGGATGGACATGAAGGATAGCAAGATTGATTTTGTGACAGGACCTATTGAAACTTACGATGATATGTTCCGTGAAACCAAAGCATCGTACGAGTCGTTTATTTTGCTGAAAGATGAAGCCAGAAGTAAAGATCTTGCCAAATTCGTAGCTATGCTTCCGGCTCTTCAGAAAGAGTTGCCTTGCCCGCCGGAATATAAAACATTTGTACCGGGTACATCGTCAGACCTGAACGTGTATGATGCGGTGTATTATGCTGGTGATTGTAATGCGGGGAGCAAGACGATTGCCATCAATCTGCCAAACGATGAAAGAGTGCATGCATTGAAAGGTACACGCCGTTTGCAATTGAGAAACTCTATGAAAGCAAAATTCGATAAGATTCTTTTGCCTATCGGACAACTTGTCGTTACTCCCGAACAACAGAAGTATCTCAACTTTGATGCATTTTTCTGGAATGTGACTTTCCACGAAGTGGCACATGGACTGGGTGTGAAACAAACCATCCGTACCAATGAAAGTGTAGATGCGGTAATGGGTACGGAAAAGACTTCATGGGAAGAAGCAAAGGCTGATATCTTGGGCTTGTTTATGGTGACCAAGCTGATAGAAATGGGTGAAATTACAAATATTACGGCCGAAGACGCAATGGCTACTTATATTGCGGGTATCTTGCGCTCGGTTCGATTTGGTGCAGCCTCTTCACATGGTAAGGCTAATATGATGTGCTTTAACTACATGGAAAAAGCAGGTGCATTTGCACGTGATGCCAAAGGTCAGTATGTCATTAATTTTGAAAAGGCAAAAGAGGCAATGAATAGCTGGGCTGCATTGATTCTTCAGACACAAGGCGATGGTAATGTGGAATTTGCCAAGAAGTACAGAGAAGAGAATGGTGGAATTACTCCTGAACTTCAGGCCGATCTTGATAAAATTAATGGAGCGGGTATTCCGCGTGATATTACATTTGTTCAGGGAGAAGACATCCTTTTTGGAAAAGCTGAATAATCGTAATCTGAGATAATAAAAAATGCGCCTCAAAAATAGTTTGGGTCGCATTTTTTATTTTATGCTTTTATCATGCATATTCTAATGTGATATGCTTTGTTTGTAGAGGTTATGTGTCAGGCTTCTTTATTTTTTTCTTCTTTGTCGGATTGTTTTCTGAAAATCTGTGCCGCGATACTTCCCGAAAAATTGTGCCATACCGAAAACATGGCTCCGGGTACGGCTGCCAAAGGGAACATGGCAAAGTGTGTAGCAGCAAGTGATGTGGCCAAGCCAGAGTTTTGCATGCCTACCTCAATGGAGATGGCCGAGCGTTTGGATGGTTCACTTCCACTTAGGGTCGCGAGAGCATAGCCTAATGTCAGTCCGAATGCATTGTGGAGAATAACTGCTATGCCCACAATCAGACTACACGAAAGGATACTGGCAGAGTTATGCGCTACAATGATACCGATGATGAATGCAATAGACAGAGTGGAAATCATAGGTAGCAATGGTACTATCCGTTGAGTAGTCTGTCTGAAGTAATGATTGGCGGCAATACCCAATACAATAGGGACTATTACTACTTGTACGATACTTAAAAACATACCTGCTATGTCTACTTCCACCGATTCTCCGGCAAGTATCCAGACAAGGGCAGGGGTGAGTATGGGAGCCAGGAGTGTAGAAATTCCGGTCATCGCTACACTAAGGGGTACATCGCCTTTGGCCAGATAGCAGATGACATTGCTTGCCGTTCCTCCCGGGCAACATCCTACGAGAATCACTCCGAGAGCGAGCTCTGCTGGTAATGACAACAATTGGCAGATTAACCATGCCAGTGAGGGCATGATGAGGAATTGTGCCAGTTCGCCTACAAGGATGTCTTTGGGGTGTTGCAAAACTGGTCTGAAGTCGGAAGGACGGAGTATGAGTCCCATACCGAACATTACAACACCCAGCATCGGGGTAATGGCCGAAGTTCCTATCCAGGTAAACGAGGAAGGGAAAAAGAGTGCTAGGATTGTTACCAGCACCACAACGAAGGTGATGTGGGCGGCAATCCATGCAGATATGGTGATGAGTTTGTTTTTTCTTGTCTTTTGACACATGGGTATATAGTTTTGATTAGAATTAGTCTGCAAAACTATAAAAAATCGTGTGAATCTTGTCTGAAGTCTTTTATAATAACCTTACCCAATGTCGGCAATTTTCACTAGTTGCAGATTTTCAATATATCGGGATATGTTCTCAGTATGTAAACTCTTTGTTCGTTATTTCGTTAACTAACAGATGCTTTATTTATCAAAATAACCAGCTACAAAAACAAACAGTTCAGCAAGTCAACCTTGCTGAACTGTTATAAATAATTTATTTTTCAGTAATTGAAATGTTTTTTTAGAAGCGTACTTCTTTCAGAAGATTGCATCTAAGATCAATGCAAAATTACAGATTGTCGTTAGTCAGAGTCTTACCCTTGTATTCTCCTGTCAGAGTCTTGAGGAACTTAACGATATCGGCAGTTTCGCTTTCAGTAAGGTTGACACCAACTTCATACTTAGCCATGTCGATTACAGCTTCTTCAAGTGTCTTCTTTGTTCCATCGTGGAAATAGGGACCTGTCAGTTCGATGTTTCTAAGTCCAGGAACTTTGAATCTGTGCATATCACGCTCGGTTTTAGTTTCCTTGTTGCGGCCGTGGTCTTCGAATGTTATTTCAGTACCTCTGTCTCCGAAGTAGTCTGCTCTCACACCCATCAGTTCGTATGATTGTCCTCCAAGGTTTTCTCCTACGTGGCATGTAGCACAATTATATTTCTTGAACAAGTCATAACCGTTTATTTCTTCAGCTGTAAGTATATTTTTGTCTCCTTTCAGATATTTGTCGAATCTAGAGTTAGGAGTAATCAGTGTGCGTTCGAACTCCTGAATAGCATCAGTAATTGTAGCCTCTGTAAATCCTTCAGGATATACTTCCATGAATACTTTTTCGAATGCCTTGTCTTCGGAAAGAACCTTACAGATATCATCGAAAGATTTATGTCCCATTTCGATAGGATTGAGTGGAGGACCACCAGCCTGTGCTGCCAGTGTTGCTGCACGTCCGTCCCAGAACTGGACAAAATTATAGTGAGCATTGAATACTGTAGGAGCATTTACACCACCTACCTGTTCCTTTATACCTACAGAGAACTGCTTGTTGTCTACACCGGCAGTATTCAGCGAATGGCATGTAGCGCACGATACGGTATTATCTGCAGAGAGACGTGTGTCGTGGTACAGCATGTCTCCGAGGATAACCTTACGGATGTCAACAGGAATAGAGTCATGGATAGGACGTACAGGCTCATTCGCAAATTCTGCAGCAGCAAGAGGGTTAGGATATGCCTGTGCTCTGTAGTTTTTAATCCAGTCAAGGGAAATTTCTGTTTTCTTGGCAGTCATTGATGACCCCCAGTGTATGAGGTAATACTTTGCCAATGGCATAGTTCCATCTTTGATTACCTTTTCTACTTTTGCCAGATCTACCTCGCTTACTTTTTCGCCGTTTTTCAGAGCTGTCATCATAGGCTCAACGTCAAACTCTCTGTAACCTTTCTCGAGGTCTTCCTTCACCAACTTGCCTGCTACAGGAAAATTGGCATAGAATGGAAGTTTCGGGCTAGCCGAGTGACATTCCATACATCCTCCGTCGGTAAGTATTGCAAGCATTCTCTCGTTGGCTGCAAGCGATTCAGAAGGAGCTTGGTTTACAAGGCGGTAAACTGTTACAGCACCTGCTGCAATCAGTAATGCTACCAAGATAATTTTTTTCTTCATAATCTCAAATTTTAAATGTTAGTTTCCTATTCTTAATTATTCTCTGTTATAAAGATGTACACTCTTTTGTGCTGCCGGAAGATAGTTTACTCCGTACCAGCACATCTGGAGCGATATAAATCCTGCTATGAGCAATCCATACAGCAGTTTCTTGCTCTTGTATGTTTTCTGCAGGCGTATGTGTATATACAGCAGATATATAGCCCATGTAATGGCAGCCCAAGTTTCCTTAGGATCCCAACTCCAGTAGTTACCCCAGGCATCCTTAGCCCATATTGCTCCCGTCAGCATTCCTATTGTGAGGAAAGCAGTTCCGGTATATACCAGCTCGTCGGCAGTAGTTGTATATATTTCCTTATGCTTTTTCAGCCCGATACACCCTATTATAAATGCACAGCCAAGCACGGAGTATGAGAACATATATACAGTGACGTGCGGAATAAACCAAATGCTTTGCAGGGCTGGCATCAGTGACTGGTCGTGTATTTCGGGTTTCAGGATGTTGATTATACAGAACACAGTCGATAGCAGAGTAGAGAATGAAAGTATCCAGCGATATTCCCATCTTAAATATGTGATTAGTCCTGATATGCCCATGAAAAGTGAGTACCATAGTCTGGTTTCACCCATGGTTCGGAGCGGAGGTCTCTGCAGATATATCCATAGCCCTACGATAAATACCAGAAAAACAATACTGCCTGCCAAACTGGTGGTTACGGCTATTTTTGATATTCCATTCCTTGTAGCCGAGGTCACAGCACTGATAATCCACAAGATTACAGAGGCAATGGTGAATATATAGAATATGTCCCAGTTTATTGTCATCTTTATTTATATTATTTAGGTTTATGATTATTCTTTTGAAGTCTTTTTTTGAGGTCCTCCGATAAACATACCGATAGCTCCAGCTATTGTCATTATTATACCTATCAGCTGTACATATTTCCAAGGCTGGCGTACTATTTGCAGAATACAGTATTGCGGTTTGTCCGAGCGTGTGTCATAACTTACGAGATAAATATCTTCGCCCAGATTATATTCATACGGATGGTTTACCTCCAGGCTTACTTGTGATGATTTTCCGTTTTCTTTGTCGGAAATCTTTACTTCTGCGACATAACTTTTTGGCATTCCATTCTGATAGTGTTCGATATTGAAATCAATTAACTGCATATTATAGTCAAGATAGAAATACTGGCCTTCCATTGTTTGTGCCTCATTGTTCTCGCTTTCGAAGAATACTGGTATTCTGGCTGTCACAATGTCGCTGCTGCCCATGAATCCTCCGAACAACGCAATCCATACTCCAGCATGGTTGAGAAGGAATCTCCATCTTTTCTTTTTTCTTGACTTAAATCCTCTGATGGTTATGGCTGCAAGATGTGAGAGTAGAATGAAAAGTATTGATACGAAAATCCATGATGACATGAAATTGTAGAATCCAAGTCGTCCTAATAGTCCGCTTTCGTTTTCCGCATCTACTGCAGACATCTGCGGAAACAGACCTATGACTAAGGTACCGCAAATAAACAGAAACAGGCTGAAGGCTGTGGTTTTGGGAGATACAATGACTTTTGATATATTGCTTTCGCTGTTATTGTCGTGGACGAGCACATAAATGGAATAAACCCATATTGCTCCAAGAATAACATTCAATGGAAATTCAAAAAAATGAAACGGAAAGTTTCCTGCACAGAATTGGATAACGACTGCTGCCATTATTAGAAAGAATGGTATCAGGTAGGAATTCTTCGTCATTTAGGTATTGTTATAGGTGTACAATAATAGTTCTTGTGTAATTTATTGCAAAAATAATAAAAGCTATCTATTTTCAATATTATATGATATGAAAATTGTATTGATTACAAAAGAAAAGTTTGGAAATCATAAAGCGTTACTTTGACAGAAACTTGCTGAAGAGATTTGCTTCTATTGATTTGTAAGAGATGGGCATAATATTTTTATTATAATATAGTTTCAGCAGTGGAATATGAAGTGTGTCAAAATGGAATGTGCTCTCTTGGGTTCTTGACAATCTGTTTTTATAAGCCTGGATGCTAAAGTGAGACGGTCTCATTCTTTTTTCGGATTGAGAAAGACATTCTTTATACGAACATAGATTCATGTTTTTATTCGTTTGTTTCAGCCGACGGCGTCGGCTGCACATTTGACATCGTCGGCTGTACCGCCAACAACGGCAACTCTACAATCGACGACGTCGATTGTAGCCTCCGACATTTATCAGCCTTTTATCACTTTACATGAGTGGTTTACAGTTCGGATAATTCCTCTTTTTGTCTGCTTATTATAGCAGGTTTTTGGTAAATAAAAAAGTCGCTGAAAATAAGCGACTTAATTATGGTTGGTTCTAATTTGTTACTGTTGATTATAATATTCTATTTGTCGATATAATTTTTTCTTTGTTTTTATAGTTATTTATACCGCAGTAGGTTACAACACTATAATTCTTTTTTGCATATCTTTTAAATCCAAGAGAACAAAATTTATAGCCATAAAAAGGAATAAGATGTCCCATTTAAAGGATTGAAAGACATGTGTCTTGATTCAGTTCTTCAATAAAACTATTTTTGCTGGAAAATATTCCGATTTATGAATACAGTTGAAAATATTTCAGTCAGACAGCTTAAAAATTCCGGGGTAGGGATGAATGTATTGGAAGATGATGTCATTCTGTCCAGTAATGTCGAAGTAAAGGATAATCTCTTTGACACGCCATGTCGTCTGGATGCTTTTATGCTGGTATTTTGTGTCAATGGAGAGGCTGATATACAAATCAATCTTCATAAGTACAAAATGTATCCCGGTATATTGGCCTTCAATATACCGGATAACATCATTCAGATAAGCAATATGAGAAATCTGAAGATTCATCCGATTATAATCTCATCATCCTTCTTAAAGAGAATGAATATCAGAATGAATGATCTGATGAGATTGTATGTCTTTGCGAAGAAGGTTCCATTTGTATCATTGGAATATTCGGAGCTGATGACTTTGGAAAAATATTATTTCTTGCTTGAGGATATAATTCTGAGCAGAGAAAATCAAAAAGAAGCAGTGCTGGAAGGTCTGATACAATCTCTGTTCTGTAAATTGAACAGTATTGTCCAACGTCTTCAGAACATGGAAACTAAATTTACAGTAAAGGAACGTAACGAAGAAATTTTCGAATGTTTTATGGAACTGTTGACACAATATCATACAACCGAGCGGAGCCTTAACTTCTATGCAGCAAAGATGGGTATAACAGCTAATTATCTTTCTAAACTTATCAAGGAGTTTAGCGGAAGGACTGCAGTGGAATGGGTTGACGAATATGTGATACTTGAAGCCAAGTCCATGTTAAAACATACCCAATACACGATACAGGAAATTGCATACAAGTTGAATTTTCCTTCACCCTCCTTTTTTGGAAAATATTTTAGGCGTTTGACCGGAACAACCCCCAAGCAATATAAGCTTTCATGATATATAAAAGCTTATGTACGCTGATATATCCGGTACAATTATGCTATTGATAGAATAACAATGTTAAATCATGAAAAAAGAAAAAATCTCAGACTTAATATTCACCATGTCATGTGTGATAATCGGTATAAATGCCTATCTGATGGTTTTTCTGTTCTGGATATTCGGTAAAAAGAATCCGCGACGTACTACTGTCTGATGGAAAAGTAATGCAGATGTTGTAGTTTTTTATCGGTATAAAATAAGTAATTTTAAATAATATGAAAAAGAAACAGGTAAAAATCATTTCATGGAACGGTCTCTTCTACGGGTTAATGATTGTTCTCATTTTGAATTCATTCGTTTTCCCATACTTTCTGAACAGAAAAATTGTTGAGACTGATTATGGTACATTTATTTCGAACATAGTAAAAGGGAATGTACAGAAAGTAAGCATTGACCAGAATTGCATATATTTTGTGACAAAAGAAAACGGAAAGCAATATTATTTCAAGACAGGAACCGTCGACGATCCGAGTCTTGTAGAAAGACTTCTGAAGGCAAGCAGCAGTAATGAAACCGGAAAAATTATATTCAATAAACAGATACCTAAAGAAAATTCTCCGCTTACTGATTTTTTTCTGATGTGGGTTATGCCTGCACTGGTTTTTTACCTCATATGGTGGGGAATGAGCAGTCTGATTCAGAAGAAAATGAGTGCCAGTTCCGGAAATTTCATGTCTTTTGGGAATAGCGGTGCAAAGATATATGCGGAGTCTGATGTAAAAACGACCTTTGCTGATGTAGCAGGACAGGAAGAAGCAAAAGAGGGACTGAAAGAGATTGTTGACTTCTTGCACAATCCTCAGAAATATGCATCAATAGGTGCCAAATTGCCTAAGGGAGCTTTGCTGGTAGGTCCTCCGGGAACAGGAAAGACATTGATAGCCAGAGCTGTTGCAGGAGAAGCCAAGGTTCCTTTTTTTGCCATATCTGGTTCTGATTTTGTACAGATGTTTGTTGGTATGGGTGCCGCAAAGGTGAGAGACCTTTTCATGCAGGCAAAAGAAAAGGCGCCATGTATTATATTTATTGATGAGATAGATGCCATAGGCAAAAAGAGAAATTCCAGTCCGATGGGAGGCAATGATGAGAGGGAACAGACACTGAATCAGCTGTTGACTGAAATGGACGGTTTTGACGGACAGAAAGGAGTTGTAATTCTTGCTGCGACCAATCGTCCGGAAAGTCTGGACAACGCTCTGCTTCGTCCGGGTAGATTTGACAGGAGAGTAATAATGAATCTGCCTGATTTGGAAGGAAGAAAGGCTATACTCAATGTACATCTGAGAAATATCAAGCATGACCATATAGATGTGGATCTGATAGCAAGAGCTACAGCAGGTTCATCCGGTGCAGAACTTGCGAATATTGTAAACGAGGCAGCATTGCGTGCCGTAAGAATCGGGAAAAAATGTGTCAGTACTTCGGATCTGGAAGAATCTGTAGAGACAGTCATAGCTGGAGCCCAGAAAAAGGGTTTGGTGATATCAGAAAGGGAAAAAAGAATTATCGCATACCATGAAATAGGACATGCCTTGGTAGCCGCCATGCAGACACATTCAGCACCGGTACATAAAATTACGATTATTCCCCGTACATCAGGTGCTTTAGGATACACCATGCAGGTGGACAGTCAGGAGCAGTACCTTTTGTCAAAGCAGGAATTGTTTGATAAAATAACCACATTTACAGGTGGACGTGCTGCAGAGAAGGTAGTATTTAACATTATAACAACTGGAGCGTCAAACGATATTGAGCAGGCCACCCGCCTGGCAAGAGCAATGGTTTCACGTTACGGTATGAGTGATAAGTACGGAATGATGGCGCTTGAAACTGTCAATAATGCTTATCTGGGAGGTGATTCCACGCTCTCATGTTCTTCTGACACGGCTTCCGATATAGATTCAGAAGTTCGTGAGATTATTGATGCGGCTTACAATAAAGCAATTGAAATCATAAAGGCCAATCGCAGAAAAATGGATGAACTGGCAGAGTATCTCTTAGAGAAAGAGACTATAACGGGAGATGAATTTATGAAAATATTAAATAATAAATAAAAGGAAGAATATATGCAGGAAGAAAAAAAGATTTTTAAGCTGGGGCTTGCACTTAGTGGTGGGGGCGCAAAGGGATTTGCACATATCGGTGCAATTAAGGCCATGGAGGAGAGGGGTATTTATCCGGATGTAATATCTGGGACAAGTGCAGGTGCAGTAGTCGGAGCTTTATATGCAGCCGGTATAGAGCCTGAAGAAATGCTTGAGCACTTTATGAAGCATGAAGTAACTGATTTTTTAAAATTTACACTGCCTAATAAATCATTCCTGAAATATGACGGCTTCGCAAAATTTCTCAGTAATGTGCTGCCTGTAAAAAACATTGAAGATCTTAACATTCCGTTACATATTATAGCCTCGGATTTTGATAATGGAAATTTTGTCGATTTTACATCAGGGGAACTGGTACCCAGAATTATGGCCTCTTGTACACTTCCCGTGTTGTTTGCTCCCATAATAATTGATGGCACCAGATATGTTGACGGCGGACTGTTCAAGAATCTTCCTGTCAGTCCTATAAGGGATTTGTGTGATAAGGTCATGGCCATCAATGTCAGTCCGCATCTTATTGACGAACATAAAGAGAATATGCTGTATGTAGCAGCCAAATCATACCAATATGTTTTTAAGGCAAACGTTAAAGAGGACATTAAACTGTGTGACTGGATTCTGGAAATTGATTCTGTGTTAAAATACAATACGTTTGAACTAAAGAAAGCCAAAGAAATATATGAACTGGGATATGTAGAGATGCATCATGCTTTGGAAGAAATATGGAATGATAGGAATCATTTTCTGATAAATGCCGGTAAAGACTATTTTAAAAGTAAATATTTAGATGAAAAGGATAGTAACTTCACCTGAAGACTTTAAGGCCCTTCAGGGACATACAATAGAAATGTCTTCGTTTATTTCTATAGGACAAAAACAGGTTTCAGACTTTGTGAAGTCTACAAACACGAAACAGGAAGATAATCATGTTCCTGATTTATATTTACTTTCGTTGACTCCGTATCTTTGGAATGAGATTATGGATATCAGAAATGTAACTATGGTAATAAATTATGGATTGCCTGAAGTTCGTTTCCTGAACAAAGTTTTTGTCGGTGAGCATATAAGACTGATTGTAAATATAAGTCATGTCCACATAAAATTAGGTATAACAAAGGTCGAGATGGAGTTTGTGATAGAAATCATGGAACGTAACATGAAAAGCGCGGAAGGAAAGGCTGTTTGACAAATATAATTTTATTTTGTTGACTTTCAAAGTTTTCCAGCAAATAAGTTACAAGAACGAGGTGTTTTTTACCCTTTTTTTAGTAGTATGGCATTTTTATCAATGGCGTGCAATATTATGCAAATAGAATAAGTATTTGGGGGTACTCCTTAAATCTTTGTGAAGTGAGATAATATGAAGATAGACGTTGGTTTGTATCGATTTTTTTTATTATATATACTTCTTTTGACCTAAAGTTAAATGGGTTTTGTAAGTGGTTTAATAGAGGTAATAATTAAGAATTGTTCGTATAAGAATAATGTGATTTTTTTAGGTTGTAATGTTTTTGGGGGAGGAGAGTGAAAATTTCACGTATAAAATAATTTTCATATATTTGCAATGTTACTGATTATATTATTGATAAACCGTTTAACCTGTCTCTTATACACATCTGACGCTGCCGACGACTA